>Ga0129309_1000553_pt1 | contig 27439 bp, 27 predicted proteins | sample L1105metagenome_FD_94439 | JGI IMG/M metagenome (GOLD analysis project Ga0129309, IMG submission 94439) | Ring-tailed lemur group fecal microbial communities from Wisconsin, USA - L1105 metagenome | ecosystem: Host-associated > Mammals > Digestive system > Large intestine > Fecal | place: USA...
GTGGAGTGGGTCATGGAGGCGGGGTGCTCAATCAGCGTCTCCGCGTCGCCCAGGGAAACGGCCAGCGTGCAAAGCTCCAGGCTGTCAACAAACCTTGCCGCCTGTTCTTTGCCGCCGGATACAATGAAGGAGACCATGCCGCCAAAACCGTGATGCATCTGCCGTGCAGCGACCTCGTGTCCAACATGGCTTTTCAGCCCCGGATACAGGACCTTTTCAATCTTGGGGCAGCCCTCCAGGAATTCCGCGATCTTCATGGCGCTGGCACAGTGGCGCTCCATACGCAGTTCCATGGTCTTGAGGCCGCGCATGATCAAAAACGCTTCATTTGCCGCAAGAACGGAGCCGGTCATGTCCTTCACGCCGACCATGCGGGCCTTCATGACCGTTTCCGCGTCGCTGACCACAAAGCCGGCCAGCAAATCGCCGTGGCCGTTGATATATTTCGTGGCGGAGTGGACCACGGCGTCCGCGCCTTCCCTGAGGGGATTTTGCAGGTACGGCGTGGCAAATGTATTATCACAAATGACTTTGATGGCGCTGTTGCGGCCGTGGACAAAATCAGACACCTTTCTCAGGTCCGTGATTTTCATGTTGGGGTTTGCGGGGGTTTCCAGATAGACGATTTTCGTCTCCGGCTTCAGGGCGCTTTGCAGCGCATTCTCATCCGATGTGTCGATGAAGTCGACGTGCACACCCATGCGCTGGATATGATGCGCCAAAAATTCATAGGTACAGCCGTACAGCGTCTTATCCGCCACAATGTGGTCTCCGGCGGAGACGATGGACCAGATGAGGGACGTAATGGCGCCCATGCCGGAGCCGGTCGCCAGCGCGGCCTCTCCGCCCTCCAGCGCCGCCACCTTCTGCTCAACAGCCATCACGGTGGGATTTGCCGTTCTGGAGTATGCATATCCGGCGCACTTGCCGGCGAAGATATCGCCGCCGTGCTGGCAGGACTCAAACTCGAAGGTGGATGTCTGATAGATGGGGGGCGTCAGGGCGCCAAAGGCGTCTTTGATTTTCCCGGAATGGATCGCCAGGGTGGAAAAACCACAGGTGTCGTGTTGACTCATAAAATGGCTCCTTTCTGTTGTCCTCACATTTGAATCGTTTTTCGAGTATCACCGAATCGGTTGTTTCCATTATAGGATCTCCAATTCTGCCGAAAAAGGACAAATGTCCATAGCCCGCGCTTTTTTGAGACAGCAGGGCAGCGGCATACTTGCCCGGCGCGTAAAGCTGCACTATAATAGTTCCATCCCGTATATGAAATGAGGAAGTTCCATGCTTCATGATTTGATCTACTGCCCGGAAGATTTTATTGCAAATATGGAACACATCCATTTGAAGCAGGGGGCACGCATCATCGAGGCCGGCACGGCACCAAAGCATGTTTATGCGGTGCTGTCCGGTATGGCAAGCACCACGTATGTAAATGGCGAGGGGCAGAGCGTGATCGCGAGCTTTTTCATCCCCGGCGATTACATCGGCGAGATCAACATGCTCTGCAGGCAGAAGTTTCTTTTTTCCAGCTATGCCCTGAGCGATATGGAACTGCTGAAAATCCCGGCAGATGCCTTTGTCGCCCGCCTGAAAGCGGATTTCCGGCTGGTGGAAAGCGTTATCCAAAGCCAAAACAACCGCATCAATTTCCTGGAGTCCTACTCCCTGGTCAATCAGACATACAGCCTGTATGAGCGGCTGCTGATTTTTTTGAATTGCTATCTGGCAAATCCGTACATGTCGCAGATCTGCACCAAGGATTTCATTACTTATTTTATCAATACGGACATCCGCTCCCTGAACCGGGTCCTGAAATCCATGCGGGAGGAGGGGCTGATCACGGTCAAAAACAGCCGGGTGGAAATTTTAGATTACGGAAAGCTGCAAGAGCAGCTCCAAAAGCGGCATATCGATTATCAGGTCGCGCATTTTTATGAGAATTTGGTGGATGATTTTCGCATATAGCGCGGCAGCGGAGGGAGACGAGCGAACAGGGAAAAAACGCGCCGCCCTCTGACACAGGTGAACAAACAGCGGAGAACTTTTTTCAAAGTTCTCCGCTGTTTCGTCTGCCGCTACTTCAGATATTTGCTTCCCCAGTTCCCCATTTCCACAAAAACCGGATACAGGGCTTTTCCGGCCTCTGACAGGGAATATTCCACATGGGGCGGGATCTCGTTGTACTGGACCCGCGACACCAGCGCGTGTTCCTCCAAAAAGCGGAGAGTGGCTGTCAGCATGGTGTTGGTGATGCCGGGCAGCTTCTTTTTCAATTCTCCGAAGCGCAGGGCGTCCGCCTTGCTCAGTTCAAAAATCACATACAGCGTCCACTTCCCCTGTATGAGCGCCAGCGTTTTCTGGACGGGGCAGTTGGGTCCGGAACTGCCGGCGGCCAGACGCTTGTAATCCTCCAGCTCCATGTGCTGCACCTCCTCCATGGTACGGTCCGCCGTACCTGGTCAGTATTTTCTGCGTACTTGTACGGAAAAACGCAGATAGTATAATCATGATACCATAAAACTCTGAGAATACAATCATATGGAGGTTTGCAACCATGACGAATGAAACGTTGAAGGTTTTGAAGGAACGCTATTCCTGCCCCGCCTTTACGGATGAGCTGCCGGAGCGGGAGCAGCTGGAGGCCATCGCCCAGGCGGCCATTGAATCCCCCAGCGGCACCAACAGCCAGCCCTGGCGGGTCATCGTGGTCACGGACAAGGCGCTGCTCCGGGAGGTGGAGGACGAGACCCTGCGGATGATGGCGCAGATTCCCGCCTACCGGCATTTTTACGAGGCGGTCACATCCACGGGCATGAAGCTTTTCTACAACGCCCCCTGCATGATCGTCCTGCCCATGGACAAGCGCGACCCCTACGCCCAGTATGACTGCGGCACTGTCAGCCAGTCCATCGCGGCGGCGGCCCAGTCCGTGGGCGTGGCCAGCCGCATCATCGCCATCCCCGAGGTGGCCTTTCTGGGGGAGAAGGCGGCGGAGCTGAAGGAGAAGCTGTGCTTCCCGGAGAATTACGAATTTGGCCTGGCAGTGCTGCTGGGCAAGGCGGCCAAGACAAAAGCGCCCCACCAGCCGGACGGCGAAAAGATCCTTTACATTGACTGACGCCTCGGCCGGCGGCCCATCCAAAACAGCGCTCCCCCCGCAAGCCCTGCGGGGGGAGCGCTGTTTTCCGGTTTGCCCATCAGGGCTGGCCCACCACGTTGGGCAGGAAATAGCGGATCTGCTTTTTCCACCAGGGCCAGTCATGGTTCACGTCCAGGCCCCAGTAATCCACCCAGGCGCGGATGCCCTTGCGGCGCAGCACCTCGTCCAGACGGCGGGTGCCGGCCAGCAGCAGGTCCTCCCAGGCGCCCTGGCCCACGCAGATCATGATCTTGCGCTGGTTGTACAGCTGGATGTAGGGATGGTCCTCCGGCATTCCGGAGAGGCTGGCGCAGGGGTCGTTGGCATAGACCACCTCGTCCATGTAGCCGTTGTACATATCATAGGTGTCGTAGATGCCGGACAGGGCGATGACGCTGTCGAACACATCCGGCCGGCGGAAGAAAAAGTTGGCGGCGTGATAGGCGCCCATGGAAAAGCCGGTGGTCAGCAGGTCCTGGCCCGTGCCGTTGATTTGGCGGATGCGGGGCAGCAGCTCCTCCATGATGTAATTGTACCAGGCCTCGTGGCGGCGGACCCGGGTATAGGGGTCACCGCCCACCAAAGAGAGCGTTTCGGCGTCAATGGTGTCCACGGTGAACAGCTGGAGCTTTCCGCCCTCCAGATAGTCCCCCAGGGTGTCCAGCATCCCGAAGCCCTCCCAGTCAAAAAAGCGGCCATTCTGGCAGGGAAACACCAAAACCGGCTTTCCGCCGTGGCCGTATACCTTGAATTCCATGTCCCGTCCCAGGCGGGGGCTGTATTCCTTGTGATATTCCGTGTACATGCGCGTTTCCTCCTTTGCTCACTGGCAGTCTACCACAAAAGCGGCGGCGGGACAAGACGGCGCCTGCGGATTTTCCTCTTGCAATTGAAGAAACAAGCGCCTATAATTCAATACTATAAAGTGTTAAACCAGGGAGGGGTCACTGTGAACTTTGTCTTTATTTCCCCCAATTTCCCGGAGGCGTACCGCTGGTTCTGCATCCGCCTGAAGGAAAACGGCGTCAACGTGCTGGGCGTGGGCGACTGCCCCTATGAGGAGCTGCACCCGGATTTGAAGCGGGCCCTGACGGAGTATTACCGGGTGGACAGCCTGGAGAATTACGACCAGGTGCTGCGGGCCGTGGGCTACTTCACCGGCCAGTACGGCAAGATCGACTGGGTGGAGAGCAACAACGAGTACTGGCTGGAGCTGGACGCCCAGCTGCGGACGGATTTCAACATCACCACCGGCTTGAAGGCCCATGAGATCGAAAAATACAAGAGCAAGTTCGCCATGAAGGAGTACTACCGTAAGGCGGGCATCCCCTGCGCCCGCTGCTGCCCCGTCACCACGTTGGACGATGCCCTGGCCTTCACCCATGAGGTGGGCTATCCCGTTATCGTGAAGCCGGACAACGGCGTGGGCGCCATCGCCACCTGGAAGCTGCAAAGCGACGAGGACACCGTGGCCTTCTTCAATGAGCTGCCGCCGGTGCCCTATCTGATGGAGGAATACGTCACCGGCGTGGTCACCACCTACGACGGTGTGTGCGACTCCCGGGGCGAGGTGCTGTTCGCCGCCAGCCACATCACCCGCAACTCCATCATGGACATGGTGAACGAGGGCGTGCCCACCTACTATTATGTGGACAAGGAGGTCCCCGCCGACGTGGAGGCGGCGGGCAAGGCCACGCTGAAGGCCTTCGGCGCATCCAGCCGCTTCTTCCACCTGGAGTTCTTCCGGCTGACAGAGGGCAAGGAGGGCCTTGGCAAGCGGGGAGACATCGTGGCCCTGGAGGTCAACATGCGCCCCGCCGGCGGCTTCACGCCGGATATGCTGAATTTCAGCCAGAGCGCCGACGTATACCAGATCTGGGCGGACATGGTGGCCTTTGACGAACTGCGCCACACCTATGACGGCCCCCACACCTACTGCATCTACGCCGGACGCCGGGACGAAAACCACTACCGGCTGAGCCTGCCCCAGCTTCAGGAGCGCTGCGGCAGCCACGCAAAGCTGTTCACCCGGATGCCGGACGCCCTGGCGGGCACCATGGGCAACCAGGTGGCCATCGCCTGCTTCGACACCTTGGAGGAGGTGGACGATTTCGTCCGCACCGCCTTCGCCCTGGCGGAGGAATGAGCAAACCCAAAAAGCACCCCGGCGCCAAACGAGCGGTAGTCATAAGACAGTTAACAGCCACAGCAGATCACTCTGCTGTGGCTGTTCTTGTATTGCCCCCTGTTATGTGATTGTGATAATATAGAATTGAACAGACCCGCAAATCGGAACTTAACGAAGGAGTGTGATTGTATGAAAAAGCCAAGCCGTTTAACGGTGATTTTATATGCAGTATGTGCTGTAGTTTGGACGATGAGGGCAATTCAAGAGGTTATCTATCAAACATATAACAACTCTGTGTTTTGGTTTGTTCTAGATATCCTCTGTACAGTAATTTGGATTGTAGCATTTGTTGTAACTCTGAAAAGATATCACTCCTATAAAGAAGATTGACAAATTCCAGTTTGTTGAACAGCTGCAAGGGCGCACTTCTATACGGGGCGCCCCGTGTGCGCACTCTGTGAGGCAAGGCGCTACAGACCCGTGAATGTTCGGGATGGTTTTCGCCACCGCGTTCCGAACAAGGAACTGTCTCCCTCGCGCCGTTTTGCGGCTATCCTCATAGTGTAAAAGGCGTGACCTTCGCGGTCACGCCCTATCTTTTACTGTCTTGCGAACATCCCGCAAAGCGGCGCCGGGGTGCTTTGCGGTTACGCGAACAGGGCGTTGAAGGCGGCCACCACATCATCGGCGCCCTCCAGGGCCACCAGCATGACGTAATTGCCGTTGGAGACGATGCGGGAGTTGTTTTTCCAGCCTTCAATGGTGGCGGGATACCAGGCGCCGCCGGGGTTGGCGTCATCGCCTACCTGGTAGTCCACGCGGGCCTGGAAAATGTCCTTCACCGCCTGTACGTCGGCATCGTTTTCCACCTCCACCAGGGCGATCTCGCCCACGGCGGCGGAAATCATGGCCATGTACACGCCGCACTGGTTGGTTTTGATGCCGCTCAAGCCGGCGTAGAAGGCGTCCAGCGTCTCGCCCTCCGCCTGCATCATGGCGGGCATATTGGTGTTGTTTGCCGCCAGGGACTCATAGAAAGCGGCCAGGTCCACGCTGGGGGCGGGCTTGCTCTGGCTTTCGGCAGGGGGCGCGGCGGGCTGCTCCGCGGGCTTCTGGGCCGGCTTTTCGGCAGGCTTCTGGGCAGGGGTCTCAGCCGGCTTCTGGGCGGGCTGGTTGGCGCTCTCCTGGCCGCCGGCGTTTTCCGGCAGCTGGCCGGCATCCTCCTCAGCGGGGGTGTCTTCCTCCCCGGCGGGGGCTTCCTCCTCGGGGATTTCTTCCTCCTGGGGCTCCTCCGGCTGGACGGGCTCCGTGGCCTCCGGCTCCTCCGGGGTATCCGGGGCCTCCTGCTTTCCGCAGGCGGGCAGGGCGAGGAGCAGGGCCAACGCCAGCAGCAGGGCAAGGGTCTTCTGTTTCATGGTGTTTCTCCTTATGTATGAAAGTACTTCCTGGATACAGACGCAGGATACGGGAAAAAGTTCCCCGGCAAAAGACGAATAGCAAAAAAATTTCAGCCTGACGTTTCTGTCAGGCTGAAAGGCGGTCACGCGAAGGTGACCACGGTGCCGGTCTTGCCGTCCAGGGCCTCCAGGGCCTTGTCCAGGCTGGTGATGATGGCCTTTTTGCCGGGGTTGGCCCGGACGAACTTCATGGCGGCCTCCACCTTGGGCAGCATACTGCCGGCGCCGAAGTGGCCCTCCCGGACATAGCGGGCGGCCTCCGCCAGGCTCAGGCGGTCCAGGTCCTGCTGGTCCGGCTGGCCGAAGCGGATGGCCACCTTCTCCACCTCCGTCAAAATGAGCAGGGCGTCGGCCTCCACCTCCTCCGCCAGCAGCTCCGCGGCGAAGTCCTTGTCGATGACGGCGGCCACGCCCTCCAGGGTGCCGTCGGGATTCTCCACCACCGGCACGCCGCCGCCTCCGCAGGTGATGACGATGGCGTGGTCCCACAAAAGCCGCACGGCGCCGATCTCCACGATGCGGCGGGGCAGGGGAGAGGACACCACCCGCCGCCAGCCCCGGCCGGCGTCTTCCTTCATGGTGTAGCCCTTCTCCCGCTCCAGGCGGCGGGCCTCCTCCTCCGTGTAAAAGGCGCCGATGGGCTTGGTGGGCGTCTGGAAGGCGGGGTCCCGGCGGTCCACCACCACCTGGGTGGTGAGGGATACCACGGGGTAATTGCGGTCCCGCTTGTTCAGGGCGTATTTCAGGGCCTGCTGGATATGGTAGCCGATATAGCCCTGGCTCATGGCGCCGCACACGTCAAAGGGCATGGGGGGCACCACGTCCTTGGCGGTCTCGCTGGCCAGCACGATGCGGCCCACCTGGGGGCCGTTGCCGTGGACCACCGCCATCTCGTAGCCCCGCTGGCTGATCTCGGCGATGAACTCGCTGGTGCGCTTCACTACCTCCAGCTGGGCCTCGGCGGTGGGGGCGCTGTCTTTGGACTGCAGGGCGTTGCCTCCCAGGGCGATCACGATTCTCTCCGGCATATGCATGTTCCACTCCTTGCTTCAAGATCGGCCTTAGTGTCTGCGGCCGTGGGCGCTTTATGCGGAGAAAATTTTCCGGGCCTGTCCTCTCCGGCGGCGGAGCTTACATATATAGGCAGAAACAAATTGCAGGAGGGAGACCATCATGACCGCTGCCGCCGAGCCCCAGGTCTGGACCGTCTGGCTGGACCAGGTCCAAAAGATCGCGTCCTTCCACGCCGTGGACGGATATGACCAGTGCGAATTCCGGGACCACAGCCATTTCCTCCACTACATGGAGGACCTGCAAAACAGCGGCTACCTGTTCCAGTGAGCATACGGTAAAAAAAGAAGGACTTCCGTTGGGAAGTCCTTCTTTTTTCATGGGTTCAGATCTTGATGAGCTGGTAGTTCCGGGTGCCCAGGCCCAGCTTTTCCCCGTGCTCCAGGCAGACCTGCCAGTCGGTGTCCGGATGGGCCTTCTGGAAGTAGTCGCCCTGGTTGCAGGCGCAGTCCTTGTCGAACAGCACGGAATTGGGCACGGCGCTCTGGGCCATGACCGCGTCGGCGCAGGCCTGGTCCAGGGCCACGGGGTCGAAGGAGGCGAACATGCCCACGTTGGGCACCAGGGGCACGTCGTTTTCCCCGTGGCAGTCGCAGTTGGGGGAGACATCCAGCACCAGGGAGATGTGGAAGCAGGGACGGCCGTCCACCACGGCCTTTGTGTATTCGGCAATCTTCTTGTTGAGGATGGCGGGGGCCTCGTCATACATGCACTGGATGGCGTCCTTGGGACAGACGGCCAGGCACCGGGCGCAGCCCACGCACTTGTCTGTGTCGATGCTGGCCTTGCCGTCGGGGCCGAACTGGGGGCCGCCGTGAGCGCAGATCTTGGCGCAGGCCCGGCAGCCCACGCACAGCTTCTGCTTGACAAAGGGCTTGCCGGAGTTGTGCATCTCCATTTTGCCGGCCCGGGAGCCGCAGCCCATGCCGATGTTTTTCAGGGTGCCGCCCATGCCGGCCTGCTCATGGCCCTTGAAATGGGTCAGGGAGATGAACACGTCCGCGTCCATGACGGCCCGGCCGATCTTGGCCTCCTTCACATACTCGCCGCCCACCACGGGGACGGACACCTCGTCGTTGCCCTTCAGGCCGTCGGCGATGAGAATGTGGCAGCCGGTGTTATAGGGGTTGAAGCCGTTCTGATAGGCGGATTCAATGTGGTCCAGGGCGTTTTTCCGGCCACCTACGTACAAGGTGTTGCAGTCCGTCAGGAAGGGCTTGCCCCCCTGGGCCTTCACCAGGTCCGCCACCACCTTGGCCCAGTTGGGCCGGAGGTAGGCCAGGTTGCCCGGCTCACCGAAGTGCATTTTGATGGCCACGTATTTATCCTCCAGGTCCAGGTCACCGAAGCCGGCGGTCATGATGAGGCGGGCCAGCTTCTGGGGCAGGTTCTCCCGCCAGCTGGGGCAGCGGAAGTCCGCGAAATACACCTTTGCTTGTTCAGCCATATTCGTTCTCCTTTTCTTGTTGCCGCCGTTTGGCGGTTACTCGTCCATGTCCACGCTGATGTTGTCCGTGCCGTGCTGGTCGAATTCGGACAGGTACGCGTCGATGCGGTCCATCAGCTGGGTATAGTTCTCCCGGGTCAGGGGCTCGCCGTCCATGTCCCGCAGGGCCAGCTCCTCCGCCAAAATCTCGTAGAACACCACATCCTCGTAATTTTCGATGGCCTCATGGATGCCGCCGTCGGCGAAGGCCCGGGAGGGGATCAGCTCTCCCCGGTACAGCTCCACCAGCTTGCTCATCTTATGGTCCAGGCAGTGGGAGAAGACCAGGCTCTCCACCTGGTCGTATTCCTTGATGCGGTCATTCTCCCGGGTGGAGTTCATCACCCAGTTTCCTATGTACACCAGGTCCAGCAGATAGCGGTACTGCTGCTCCGTCAGTTCGATCTTCATTGGGCAGACACCTCCCAGTCACTCCGAAGTTTTTGCAATAGTATGATTATAACAAAGGCGTGGGCAAAATTCCACACAAAAAACAGGGTAAAAAGACTAAAATCTGTCTTGCGGCAAACATCGGTACATAGTATAATATATAACTCGGATGCTGACCGGGTGAAACACAGGCCCGGATTTCCATAAGGAGTTCAAAAAAGCTATGGATATGCGACCCATCGGTGTGTTCGACTCCGGCCTGGGCGGGCTGACGGCGGTGCGTTCCCTGCGCCAGATCCTGCCGGAGGAGGACCTCATCTATTTCGGCGACACCGCCCGGGTGCCCTACGGCGGCCGGTCCAAGGAGACGCTGCTGAAATACGCCCGGCAGGATGTGCGCTTTCTCCGGTCCTTTGACCTCAAGGCCATCCTCATCGCCTGCGGCACCGTGTCCACCACGTCCCTGGACACCCTGCAAAGGGAAAACGACCTGCCCATTGTGGGCGTGGTGGAGCCCACCTGCCGCCGGGCGCTGCTGGTGACGAAAAACAAGAAAGTCGGCATGATCGCCACGCTGGCCTCCGTCCGCTCCGGCGCCTACGAGGCCACCCTCCGCCGCCTGGACCCGGATGTGGAGGTGCAGTGCCTGCCCTGCCCGCTGTTTGTGCCCCTGGTGGAAAACGGCCGCTTCCGCCCGGGAGACGTGGTCATCGAGACCGTGGCCCGGGAGTATCTGGAGCCCCTGAAGGCCACCGGCATCGACACCCTCATCCTGGGCTGCACCCACTATCCGCTGCTGACGGATATCATCGGCGCCATCATGGGCCCGGAGGTGACGCTGGTCTCCGCCGGGGAGGAGTCGGCCTTTGAGCTGAAGCGGATGCTGAAGGCCGGCGGCCTGCGGGCGGACGAGAGCCGCCAGGGCGAGGCGGAATTTTACGTCAGCGACCGCCCGGAGGATTTTGAGCGCATCGCCTCGGTGTTTTTACAGGAGGACCTGCGCCACACGGCACGGAGGATCGACATTGACCAGTATTGAACGTGAGCCGCTCCCGGTGATGCTGTCCATCCGGGGCGAGCAGTATTTTGACGGCATCGACCCCGACGCCCAGGAGCTGATGACGGAGGGGACCATGACGCTGACGGAGGACGGCATGGTGCTGGCCTACGAGGAGACGGCCCTCACCGGCATGGAGGGCACCACCACCCGCTTCCAGGTCCAGGGGCCCCGGGTGATTTTGACCCGGTCCGGCACCGTCAACTCCCAGATGGTGTTTGAGGAGGGGCGGCAGCATACGTCCCTGTACGAGACCCCCTTCGGGGAGCTGTCCGTGGATATCCAGACCAGCGTTTTAAAGCACAACCTGACGGAGCGGGGCGGCCTCATGGAGATCAAGTACTCCATCGCCGTGGAACACACGGTCACCGGCCGGAACTGCTTCAAGATCCGGGTGCGGCGGAAGCACTGACGGAAACGACACAAATTCACAAAAGAGGTTAAATGATATGATCAACATGATCCAAAACGCGAAAGACCAGGCCGCGTCCCTGGCCATGGCCGCCTATGAGGCGGCGGTGGCCGACGGTACCCTGCCCCGGGCGGAGGTGAAGACCGCCCCCGTGGAGATTCCCAAGGACACCGCCAACGGCGACTTTACCACCACCTTCGCCCTGGCCGCCTCCAAGGCCCTGCGGCAGCCTCCCCGGAATATCGCCCAGGCCCTGCTGGACCACATGAAGCTGGAGGGCACCTATTTCGCCTCCGCCGAGATCGCCGGCCCCGGCTTTTTGAACTTCCGCCTCAATGACAGCTGGTACGCCGGCGTCATGGAGGCCGTGGAGGCCGAGGGGGAGGCCTACGGCACCAACGACGGCCTTGCGGGGAAGAAGATCATGGTGGAGTTCGTCTCCGCCAACCCCACCGGCCCCATGCACATGGGCAATGCCCGGGGCGGCGTTCTGGGCGACACCCTGGCCTCCGTGCTGACCGCCTGCGGCGCCGATGTGACCCGGGAGTTCTACGTCAACGACGCCGGCCACCAGATCGACAAGTTCGCCCACTCCATCGAGGCCCGCTACCTCCAGCTCATCAAGGGCGAGGACGCGGTGCCCTTCCCCGAGGACGGCTACCAGGGCGGCGACATCCGGGACCTGGCCCAGGCCTACTATGACCAAAGCGGCGAAAAGCTGCTGAACGTCCCGGAGGAGGAACGGCAGGCGGAGCTGGCCCAATACGGCCTTTCCGTGAACCTGCCCAAGATGAAAACGGACCTCCAGCGGTACAAGATCAACTATGACAACTGGTTCTACGAGTCCACCCTCCACGAGAGCGGCTACGTGGCCGAGACCGTGGCGCTTTTGACGGAGCGGGGCTGGACCTATGAAAAGGACGGCGCATTGTGGCTGCGCACCGCCGACATCATGCGGGAGAACCTCCTGAAGGCCGGCAAGAAGGAAAAGGACATTGAAAAGCTGGATTTGAAGGACGACGTGCTCCGCCGGGCCAACGGCTTTTACACCTACTTCGCCGCCGACATCGCCTACCACCGCAACAAGTTCGCCGTCCGGGGCTTTGACAAGGTCATCAACGTCTGGGGCGCCGACCACCACGGCCATGTGGCCCGCTTGAAGGGGGCCCTGGACGCCCTGGGCCTGGACGGCAGCGGCAAGCTGGACATCGTTCTCATGCAGCTGGTGAAGCTGCTGCGGGACGGCGAGGTGGTCCGCATGAGCAAGCGCACCGGCAAGGCCATCAGCCTGTCCGATTTGCTGGACGAGGTCAGCGTGGACGCCGCCCGGTGGTATTTCAACGCCAAGCCCGACACCCAGATGGACTTTGACTTAGGGCTTGCCGTCCGGGAGGACAGCGAGAACCCCATCTACTACGTGGAGTATGCCCACGCCCGCATCTGCTCCCTGCTGCGGGCCATGGAGGCGGAGGGCGTCACCGTCCCGGCCCAGAGCAGGGTGGACATGTCTCTCCTCTCCGGCGAGACGGAGGTGGCCCTCATCAAGCAGATCTCCCAGTTCTGTGAGGAGATCCGGCTGGCGGCCCGGGACTACGACCCCAGCCACATCAACCGCTACCTCCAGGAGCTGGCCGGCTGCTTCCACCGGTTCTACAACGCCTGCCGCATCAAGGGCGAGGAGCCGGCGGTCCAGGCGGCCCGGCTGAAGCTGGCGGACGACACCCGCGTGGTGCTGCGCAACGGCCTCAAGCTCATCGGCGTGGACGCCCCGGAGAAGATGTGACGCATCCGGAAACAGGGCCGCGCAGAGGCGCGGCCCTGTTTTTTGATTCTGGTATGAGATGACCCGGAAGGAGAGACAGAGATGTTTGAAAACCGCTATACCATTACGGAAAAAATTTATGTGGACTGGACGGTGCACCCGGTGGCGCTGGGCAGCGCCCGCCGCCGCGTTCCCATTTTGCTGACGCTGCTGGCGGCGGCCTGCGCCGTTATGACGGTCATGGCTTTCCTGGACGGGAACGGCACCTATGCGTGTTTGTACGCCCTGCTGCTGGCGGGCGTGGCCTTCCGGCTGTTCGGCTATGACGCCATGCTGGCCCGGCGGCAGTTCCGCCGGCTCCGGAGCGGAAAGCCCGGGGAGTGGAAGCGGGTCCTCCGCTTCGACGGGGACGGCATCACCGTGGAGGATGACGGCCAGGTCCTGGCGGAAAAGACCTGCGGCCAGCTTCAGGAGGTCCGGGACATGGAGCCCTGGCTGGCCCTCATTTTTGAGGGCGGCGTGGTGGTCCGGGCGGACAAGGGGGGCTTTTTCCGGGAGGGAGCCGCCTGCGGCCACGAGGCGTTTTTAGCGTTTTTGCGGGAGCGGTGCCCCGGCGCCGCCTTCCCGGCGTGAGGGGCCGGCCATGGAGACGGTGAACCGCCGCCGGACGGCGGTGAAGGCGGCCTTTCCCGCCACGGTGCCGGTGATGACGGGCTTTTTGGCCCTGGGCGTCGCCTACGGCATTTTGATGCGCACCAACGGCTACGGGCCCCTGTGGTCCACGCTCATGAGCGCCATCGGCTTCGGCGGCAGTATGCAGTATGTGGCCATCACGCTGCTGGTGACGGCCTTTGACCCCCTGCAGGCCTTTTTGCTGGCCCTCATGGTCAATGCCCGCCACATATTTTACGGCCTTTCACTGCTGGACAAGTACAAGGGCCTGGGCAAGGCCCGGTTTTTCATGGTCTTCGCCCTGTGCGACGAGACGTTTTCCCTGGTGTCCACCCTGGAGCCGCCGGAGGGCGTGGAGCGGAAGGACTTTTATTTCTGGATCACCCTGCTGGATTATTTGTACTGGGTGGGGGGCACCGCCCTGGGGGGCCTTTTGGGGCGGTTCATCACCGTTGACACCACGGGCCTGGACTTCGCCCTGACGGCGCTGTTCGTGGTGCTGTTTCTGGAGCAGTGGAAAAAGCCGGAAAACCGGCCCTTCGGCCTCATCGGCCTGGGCTGCGCCGGGGCGATCCTGGCGGTGTTCGGGGCGGACAACCTGGTCATCCCCGCCATGGCGCTCATTCTGGCGGTATTACTGGGAGGGAGGAAACGCCTGTGTACCTGACGCCGTTTCAAACCGTGGCCATCATCCTGGCGGTGGCCGCCGGCACCCAGATCACCCGCTGGCTGCCCTTCTGGCTGTTCCCGGAGAAGAAGGACCCGCCGGCGGTGGTGCTGTACCTGGGCCGGGTGCTGCCGGCGGCCGTCATGGGCCTTCTGGTGGTGTACTGCCTGAAAAACGTCTCCTGGACGGCGGCGCCCCACGGGCCGCCGGAGCTTCTCTCCATCGCGGCGGTGGCGGTGCTGCACCGCTGGAAGGGGAATGTGCTTTTGTCCATCGCCGGGGGCACGGCGCTGTATATGCTGCTGGTGCAGGCGGTGTTCGTATGAGGAAGGGAGCGGCTAACGCCGCTCCCTTTTTTTGACATTTGTATCCGAATCGTTACGATTTGTCTTGAAATTGTCAGGAATTTTCCGGGAAAAGCCGTTATTCTGGTGCCATCAACCAACAGGAGGATGTTTGCCATGAAACGCGCTTTCACCTGCCTTTTGCTGGCGGCGGTCCTGCTGGCCGGCTGCGGAAAAAAACAAGCGGACCCGGCGCCCCAGGCGGACCCGGCTCCGGAGACTGACGGAGGCCAGACCCTGGCGGCGGACTGCGCCGGGGCCTATGCCGCCATCACGGAGGATTTGACGTTTTTGGTGTCCGTGGAGGAGGCAGACGGCACCGTCACCACCCTGGACATCACCCCGGACAACGCCTGGAACGTGGCGGGCCGGGAAAACCTGTTCGCCCTCTGCTATGACTGGTCCCCGGCGGAGGCGGGGGACTGGGAAGCTTTGCCCGCCGGCGGCGGGACCCTGTTCACCCTGGCGGACGCCGACAGCAAGACCTCCATCCAATGCCGGTCTGACAGCGACCTGGTCCGCTGGCAGCGCAGCGGCGGAGCGGTCTCCTATGCCAGCGCCGTGAACCCCCGGGAGGGGGAGCCCTATGAGGGTAAGCTCTGCCGCCAGCTGGCCATCATCGCCGAGGATGCCGTCAGCGCCCAAATGTGGGATGTGACGGCGGACGGCGCCCTCTCCCCAGAGGAGGCGGCGGAGGAACTGGGAGGGCAGGCGGCGGAAAACTACCGCGCCGTCCCCGCTTGGGTCACCTGGAAGCCGGAGGATGCGGCCTTCGGCGGCAGTGTTGTGTTTGACTGGTACAAAGGTCAGCCGGAGAATTTCTGCTGCGGCATCGGCCTGCGGGTCAGCTTGGCCGACCCGGAGGGAGAGGGCGGCAGCTACTGGCAGGCCGGCGCCGGCCTGGGGGAGCCGGATGAAGACGGCTGCTACGGCTGGGGCTGCGAGGCGCTGGTGAAGAAAAACGAGGCGGGGGACTGGTACATCGCGGGCAGGGGCACCGGCGGCTATACCGTGGAGCTGCCGCTGGAAAGCCTGGACAGTGCCTCCCTGGAGCAGCTGACAGACGCCTTTTTCCTGACGGAGGGTTCCACCCACGACTGGCTGCTGCCCTTTTACATCCTCAGCCGCTCCCAGGCGGAGCTGTCGGCCCTGCCGGCGCTGCTGGACCAGCGGACGGAGGACGAGGCCCGGGCGCTTTGCCGCCTGCTGGCGGACTGCGCGGAAAACACCAAGGAGTCCTGGCCCTGGACCCTGGAGAACCTGGAGGAGGCCCTGGGGGAATACGGCCCGTATCTGCGTGCATAAAACCGCCGGACACCGTGTAAACTGAGACCGCGGCCCCACTGGGGCCGCGGCTTTGCTGTTGAAGGAGGCGGTTTCCATGCGCAGGCGGCTGGCACTGTGGGAGCTGGGGGGCTTTTTGTTCACGGCGGCCCTGGGGACGGCGCTGCATTTTACCTACGGCTGGAGCGGCGGAAACCTGCTGGCGGCGGCTTTTTCCGCCGTCAACGAATCCGTGTGGGAGCACATGAAGCTGCTGTTTTTCCCGGCCTTTTTCTGGTCCGTGGGGCAGGTGTGCTTCCTGGGCCGCAACTATCCCAATTTCCTGGCGGTCCGGGCGTTGTCGGTGCTGGCGGGAACGGCCCTGGTGCCGGTGCTGTACTACACGTACACCGGCATCGTAGGGACCCATGTGCTGTGGGCGGATATCGCGGTGTTTCTGCTGGCGGCGCTGGGATTGTTTTGGCTGGACTTTCACCTGCTGCGGCGGGGACGGTTCACCGGCTGGCTGGCGCAGGTGCTGGGCCTTGCGGTGCTGTGGGCCCTGGCCTTTTTGTTCGTGTGGTGCACGTTCCGGCCGCCCCACCTGGCCCTGTGGCGGGATATGGCGGCGGGGATATACGGACTGCCCTGAAACCGGCGGCCTTGGCCGCCGGTTTATTCATGCAGCAGCGTTTTTGTCTGTTCCAGGGCGATGCGGATGAATTCGGAGATCATTTTCCATTGATAGGACTCCTTGCGGTATCCGAAACGGATGTGATAGGAGGCGTTGTTCCGGAAATGGTAAATGCGCACGCCGCTCAGCTGCTCCTTCGTCAGGACGGTGCGGGCCAGGCTCTCGGGGCAAAAGCAAACGCCGACGCCCTTGACGCAAAGGGAGAGAAGGGTTTCCATGTTGGCGGACTGCGCTTTCACGATGGGCTGAAAACCGGCGGCTGTGATCATGCTTCTGGCGATCTGGCCGGAAATATCGTAGGGGCTGCCCAGAATGAAGGGATACGTGCTGAAGGCGGACAGACCGTCGATGCAGGTGTCGCATTCGCCGGGTTCTCCCTTCAGCAGCTGCGCGGGCACCAGCAGGATGATCTCCTCCTTGTAAAAATCGCGGATCTCCATGCCGGGCAGGGTCTCGGGAAACCGGGCAATGGCCAGGTCGATGTCCTTGTTGATCAGGCTCTTGTGGAGGGATTCGTTGGTCCCCTCTAGAAGGCGCACCTCGATGTTGGGATACACCGCCTGGAAAGCGGCGATGTTGTCCGGCATGATGGCGTGGCTTCTGGTGAAGTTGATGCCGATGAGCAGCTTGCCTCTTTGATTGTTGGTCAGGTCGTTGAATTCGTTCCACATGGCCTGGTAATTCCCGTAGATCTCGGCGGCGTACCGGAGGAACACCTCACCGGCATAGGTGAGCTGCAGCGGATTGCTGCGGACGATCAGTTTGCAGGCCAGCTCTTTTTCCACAGCCGCGATATGGGCGCTGAGGGTCTGCTGGGTGATATGCAGCTCCTCCGCCGCCTTTGTGATGTTCCGCTTGGCGGCCACTGTCAGGAAATATTCCATGCTCAGAAAATTCACGCTTGCCCGCTCCCTTCTGAATAACAGTATTTTTACTGTGATAATCACAAAATAAAACAGATATATGACAGTATTTTTATTGTAATATACACCGAAACAAACAGTTTTACAAGTCAGAAATCTTTACTTATACTGAATTTAGCGTTAGAAAACACGCGGTTTTTCAGTAAATTTTATATTTTGAAAAGAGGGGGATTTTATGGACAAGAACAAAGTTGACTATGGCAAGATGAATTTTGCCACCCGTGCCATCAAATACGGTGAGGGTCCCGATCCCACCACCCATGCGCTGAATACCCCGATTTACGAAACCACCACCTACGCGTACGACACCACCGACGAGTATGACCGGATGATCGGCGACGCCATGAGCTGGAAGCCGGGCTGCTGCATTTACAGCCGCACCACCAATCCCACCACCATGGCCATGGAGCGGAAGGTGGCCTCCCTGGAAGACGCCGAGGATGCCTGCGTGGTCTCCTGCGGCATGGCGGCGGTGAGCCTGGCGCTGCTGACCCAGCTGAATGCCGGCGACCACGTTATCTGCTCCGATGACACGTTTATCTGCACGGCCAGTATGTTCGAGGACATTCTGCCCTCCAAGGGCATCCAGACGGACCGGGTGGAGATCCTGGATCTGGAGAACATCAAAAAGGCCATCAAGCCCAACACAAAGGTGATCTATCTGGAGGCGCTGTCCAACCCCCTGCTGAAGCTGGCAGACCTGCCCGCCATCGCGGAGCTGGCCCACGCCCACGGCTGCAAGTTCATCGTGGATAACACTTTCCTCTCTCCGTTCATTATGCGGCCCCTGGACCTGGGCGCCGACATCGTCGTTCACTCCGGCACCAAGTATTACGTGGGCCACGGCGACGGACTGTGCGGCATCGTGGCCGGCAAGAAGGAGGACATGGACCGCATCCGCTACTATAACGACAACCTGGGCACCCACATCAGCCCCTTTGACGCCTGGCTGGCCCTGCGGGGCGTCCGCACGCTGCCGCTGCGGCTGACCAAGCAGTCCCAGAATGCCCTGGAACTGGCCAAGTGGCTGGAGACCCGTCCTGAGGTGGAGTTTGTCATCTATCCCGGCCTGGAGAGCCACAAGCAGCACGAGCTGGCCAAGAAGCTCTTCAACGGGGACAACTTCGGCGGTATGCTCTGCTTCCACCTGAAAGGCGGCTATGAGGAGATGGCGAAATTCGCCGACCATGTGCAGATCCCGCCTATCGCCACCAGCCTGGGCGATGTGGTGACGCTGATCTATCCCAAGAAGCCCTATGACAACCTCATCCGCCTGTCGGTGGGCTGTGAGGATGTCAACGACCTGAAGGCGGACTTCGAGCAGGCGTTTGCCAAACTGGCGGAAGGTTGAGCGATCACAGGCGGCTTGCGGAAAGCCGCTGCGCACCGTGGGGGCACGGGCACCGGCGCACCGATGAGACATGACGGGAGCATTCGGCGGACCCCGGAAACCGTGCCCTAGGTTTTGTGCGGCCATTTTGCCGAAAATGGCGGTATTTTGCAGGAAAGTATCAAAAAAAGTAAAAATTTAAAAAACCGGAAGGAGGCTTATTATGGCAAGTGTCATCTCTAACTTTCTGGACACGGCGGTAGGATTTCTATGGGGTACTCCGTTGATCGTCCTCGTCCTTGGCTCCGGCGCTCTGTTCACCATCGGCACGGGATTCTTCCAGTTCAAGCACTTCGGCTATTTCATGAAGCACACCTTCGGTTCTTTGTTTGACAAGGCGGAGCACGACACCGGCTCCGGCCATGTCAGCGCCTTCAACGCCATCGCCACCGCCATCGGCGGCGCCGTGGGCGTGGGAAATATCGGCGGTGTGGCTACCGCCATCGCGGTGGGCGGCCCCGGCGCGCTGTTCTGGCTGTGGGTCGCGGCGCTGCTGGGTATGGCGCTGAAAAGCGCTGAGGTCTCCCTGGCGTGCTATTACAGAAGCTATGACGAAAACGGCCAGCCCTACGGCGGCCCTACCTATTACATCCAAAAGGGCATTGGAGAGCTGCTGCCCAAGAAGATCGCGAAGATCGCCTCTGTCCTGGCTGTCATCTTCGGCGTGGGCTTCGCCAGCAACTTCTTCTCCGGCGTGCAGGGCTACACCATCGCCGAAGGCTTCACCTCTGCTTTCCCCGTCCCCATCCTGGTATTTGCCGTGATTTACAGCATCGTCGTGTGGATCATCGTCTGGGGCGGCGGCAAGCGGGTCGTGGAATTTGCCGGCAAGATCGTTCCCTTCATGGTCGTTTTGTTTGTTGCGGCCGGCCTTGGCGTCATCCTGCTCAACATCACGCAGTTTCCCGCCGCGTTGGCGCTGATCTTCAAGAGCGCCTTCAGCGGTACGGCGGCTGTGGGCGGCTTCGCCGGCGCCGCTGCCTCCGCGGCGATCCAGAACGGCATCGCCCGTTCTGTGTTCAGCAATGAGGCCGGTCAGGGCTCCTCTACCATGGTGCACTCCCAGGCGAAGGTGGAGCACCCCGTCCGTCAGGGCATGTGGGGCATGTTTGAGGTGTTTGTGGACACCATGGTGGTCTGCACCATTATGTCCCTGGCCATCATCATGAGCGGCGTGTGGAGCTCCGGCGTGCAGGGTGCGGCCCTTTCCGTGTCCGCCTTCGGCTCTGTCTACGGCAATATCGGCGCCAAATTCGTGGCTGTGGCCATTTTGCTGTTCGGCATCACCACGCAGACCGGCTGGTTCATGTACTATGACGTGCTGCTGCGCCACGCGCTGAAAAACAACATCTCTCTGAAAAACAAAATCATCACAGGCTTCAAGGTGATCTATCCCCTGCCCAGCCTGATCACGATTTTCTACACGGTGCAGAACGGTCTGCCCACCGGCTTCGTCTGGAAGGTCACCGACTTCTTCTGCGCGGTGCCCACCACGCTGAACATCATCTGCGTCATCGCCATGAGCGGCGTGTACTTCAAGCTGGTAAAGGACTACAAGGCCCGCTACATGGGCATCGGCAAGGTAGATCCCAACTTCAAGGTGTTCTACGAAAAGGACCCCAACGAGGGGAAGTAACCGGCTGCGTCCGGCGGCAGCGCCCTGCGGGGGCGGTTTCTGGCCCGCGGGAATGAAACCCGGTATGTACAGGCGGTATCCCCGGCTCAAAAGAGTCGGGGATACCGTTTTTCCCTGTTCACAATCATTTTACAGGTCCGCCGCCTTGACCGGATACGGCGGCGGGGGGTATAATATCTCTATTATGAATGCTGTACGCAAAGGAGGTCCGCTTATGGAGACAACTGCCCGCAAAAGCGTGGCGCCTTTTTACGCGGTGGCGGTCTTATGGCTGGTGTGGGGCGCGCTGTTCCCCCTGTACGCCGTGACCCATTATGTGCTGCTGGCGGCGGTGTCCGTGGGTGTGTTTTTCGCCGTGAATGCCCTGTGCCGCAGCGGCGGCGCCATCGGCGGCACGGAGGAGGCCCCTCCGAAGAAGGAGGAGAAGCCCAAGGAGGCGTCCACCGGAAATCCGGAGGTGGACAAGATGCTCAAGGACGGCGGCCTGGCCATCGCCGAGATGAAGCGCCTGGACGACAACATCGCCGACCCCGGCATCTCCGCTGACATCGTCCGGCTGGAGCAGGTGTCCCAGAAGATCTTTGACGAGGTGAAGCGGGACCCCAAAAAGCTCCCCCAGATCCGCAAGTTCATGGACTACTACCTGCCCACCACCCTGAAGCTGCTCAACGCCTATGACCGCATGAGCGGCACCGGCGTCTCCGGTGAGAACATCGACACCACGCTTTCCAAGGTGGAGGGCATGATGCGGACCATCGTGGCGGCCTTTGAAAAGCAGCTGGACAGCCTGTACGGCGCCGAGGCCCTGGACATCTCCACGGACATCACCGTGCTGGAGAACATGATGGCCCGGGAGGGCCTGACGGACGGGCCGCTGAAGGCGGAGACCGTCCCCCATCCGGACACGGACATCAAGCTGGAGCTGTGAGAGAGGGAGAGAGGACATGAGTGAAAAGACGAAGAAGCTCCTCACCAACATCGCCCTGGTGGTGGTGTGTCTGGCCTGCGCCCTGCGCTGGCTGTACATCGGACTGATCGCATCCCGGCCCACGGTCTATCTCTTTGACTGCATCGTGGGGCTGATGTGGCTGGCGGGCGCCGCACTGGCGGTGGCCCGGGCCATCCGCGCTTCCCGGTAACGGCGGTGCTTCGCCGGAACTTCAACATCAATGGAGGAAAACGCAATGAGTGAGAACAACATCCCCCAGCTGACGCTGGAACCTCAGGCCGCCGCCCAGGCGGTGCCGGAGCTGACCCTGGACCCCTCCGCCCCCGCCGCTCCCGCCGAGCCCGCCAAGCCGGAGGCCGCCCCCGTGCAGATGGATGACAGCCTGCTGAACGACGCGGAGAAAAAGGCCGTGGAGGACTTTTCCAAGAAGATCGACATCATGGATTCCAACATGATCCTCCAGTACGGCGCCGCCGCCCAGAAAAACGTGGCGGGCTTTTCTGAAAACGCCCTGGCCTCCGTCCGCACCAAGGATTTGGGCGAGGTGGGCAAGTCCCTTTCCGAGCTGGTGGTGGAGCTGAAGGGCTTCGGCGAGGAAGAGGAGAAAAAGGGCCTGTTCGGCCGGTTCAAAAAGACCGGCAATAAGCTGGAGACCATGAAGGCCCAGTACGCCAAGGTGGAGAGCAACGTGGACAAGATCGCCCGGGAGCTGGAGCAGCACCAGGTGACGCTGATGAAGGACGTGGCCATGTTCGACCAGATGTACGAGCTGAACCTGAAGTATTACAAGGAGCTGACCATGTACATCCTGGCGGGCAAGAAGAAGCTGGCGGACGTGCAGGCCAACGAACTGCCCGCCCTGAAGGCCAAAGCGGAGCAGAGCGGCTCCCAGGAGGACGCCCAGTGGTACAACGACATGGTCCAGATGTGCGACCGCTTTGAAAAGAAGCTCCACGACCTGGAGCTGACCCGGATGATCTCCGTCCAGATGGGCCCCCAGACCCGCCTGCTGCAAAACAACGACACGCTGATGGTGGAGAAGATCCAGTCCTCTCTGGTGAATACCATTCCCCTGTGGAAGAGCCAGATGGTGCTGGCCCTGGGCATGGAGCACGGCCGCCAGGCCACCGCCGCCCAGAGCGCCGTCACGGAGATGACCAACGAGCTTTTGAAAAAGAACGCCGACATGCTGAAGATGGGCACCATCCAGACCGCCCGGGAGGCCGAGCGCAGCGTGGTGGACATCGAGACCTTGCAGCACACCAACCAGCAGCTCATCGAGACGCTGGACGAGGTGCTGAACATCCAGCGGGAGGGCGCCCAGAAGCGCCGGGAGGCGGAAGCCGAGCTGGGCAAGATCGAAGGCGAGCTGAAGCAGAAGCTCATGGAGCTGCATCAATAAAAGGAACTGCCTATGAAAGTATTCCAAAAACGTTCCGTGGCCGCCGTGGTCATGGTGCTGGCCATCGCGGCGGGCATCCTGCTGGGGCAGGCCCGGAAGCCGGAGGGACTGGGGCAGGCGTCCACCGCCGTGGTGGGCACCTACACCTATGTCTACGACTATGCCGGCGTCCTGACGGACAAGACCATGACGTATATCGACGAGATGAACACCTCCCTGTTCGCCCAGACCGGCGCCCAGATCATGGTGCAGACGGTGGACAGCACCGGCGGCACTGACATCGTGGACTACGCCACCCAGCTGGGCGCGGCCTACGGCGTGGGCTCTGAGGAGCGGAACAACGGCCTGGTGCTGGTGCTGGCCCTGGAGGACCTGGCGGACAACGGCCTGGTGGGCAACTACGGCATCGCCGGCGGCGACGGACTGTACAAGTACGGCAACGAGCTGACCAGTATGCTGTATGTCTACATGGAGGAGGATTTCGCCGCCGGAGACTACGACGCCGCTGTCCGCAAGACCGTGAAGGCCTATATGGACTGGTTCGCGGACTTGTACGGCGTCACCGTCCGGGAAAACTACATCCCCGCCGTCCGGGAGAATTTCTCCGCCGGCAGCGGATACTATACGGAGACCACCGGCGCCATGGCGCCCAGCACCGGCTCTGTGGTCATGCAGCTCATTTTGCTGCTGGTGGTGCTGCTTATCGTCTGGATGGTGCTGGATAGGCTGCGCTATCACCGCTACCGCCGCCGCTATCTGATGCCCGGCATGGGCATCCCCACCCGGCGGTACTACCCGGTGTTCTGGGGACGGCCCCGGCGGCCAAAGCCGCCCCGTTCCCCCCGCCCGCCCAGAGGCGGCGGACCCAAGCCTCCCAGCGGCGGGCCCTCGTCCCGTCCGCCCAGAAGCGGCGGCTCCGTGCCCCGTCCCCCCAGGAGCACCGGCGGCAGCCGGGGCGGTTCCTTCGGCGGAGGCGGTTCCTTCGGCGGCGGCTTCGGCGGCAGCCGGGGCGGCTTTGGCGGAGGCGGCTCCTTCGGGGGCGGCTTCGGCGGCAGCCGGGGCGGGTTCGGCGGAGGCGGCTCCTTCGGCGGCGGCTTCGGCGGCAGCCGGGGCGGCTTCGGCGGAGGACGCCGGTAAAAAATCCACAGCATAGGAAAAAGCCCTGCGGCCAAGCGCCGCAGGGCTTTTGTTCAGCGTTTCCGGAGGCCTTCGTATTCCCGCAGGGAATCCAGCGCCTCCCGGGACATAGGCAGGATGACGGCGATGTTGAAGATGGTCATGAGGCCGATGCCCACGTCACCCAGGTCCCACACAAAGGTGTAGGCGGCGAGGCCGCCGATGAACAGCATCACCAGGGCCAGAATTTTGTAGGCCGTCTGGGACACCCAGTTGTCCCCAAAGAGATAGGCCACGTTGGACCGGGCGTAAAACAAAATGCCGATGAAGGTGGAGAAGCTGAACAGCCACAAAATCAGGGCGATGAACACCACACCGAAGGTGCCCAGGTGATACTCCATGGCCGCCTGAAGAAGGTCCATGCCCCCCAGGCCCTGGACCCGCTCCTCCGGGGTCAGCAGCATGATCATGGCGGTGCAGCTGCAAATGACAATGGTGTCGATAAACACGCCGAAGGCCTGGAGCAGGCCGGATTTGGCGGGGTGGCTCACCTCCGCCGCCGCGGCGGCGCAGGGAGCGGAGCCGGAGCCGGCCTCGTTAGAGAACAGGCCCCGCTTCACGCCGTTCATCAGCACGGCGCCGAAGCCGCCGGCCACCGCCTGCCGCAGGCCGAAGGCCTCCTGGAAGATCCGCTGAAAGACCGCCGGCAGCAGCGCCGCGTTTTTCACGATGAGCACGACGGTCATGAGGAAGTAGCATCCGGCCATGATGGGCACCAGCACGTCCAGCACCTTCACGGTGGCGTTTTTCCGCAGGACGATGACGGCCGCCAGCGCCACCAGCACCACCGTGGTGTAAATGGGCGGGATGCGGAAGGCGTTTTCAAAGGCGGAGGTGACGGAGTTGCTGATGACCTGGCTGATGCCGCACCAGCAGATGAGGCCCGACAGGGCGAACAGCACGGCGGTGACGCTGCGGCGGGAAGTATCTTTCCGTTTGGCGGCGAAGTAGTCGTGGATGTAGTAGGCGGGGCCGCCCCGGTAGCCGCCGTAGAGGGGGTCCGGCTTTTTGTGGAGCTGCGCCAGCGTGGCCTCAATGAAGGCGGTGGAGGAGCCGATGAGGGCGGACAGCCACATCCAGAACACCGCCCCGGCGCCGCCGGCGGAAATGGCCGCCACCACGCCGATGAGGTTGCCCATACCCACCCGGGTGGCGGTGGAGATGATGAGGGCCTGCCAGCCGGAGATGGCGCTGCCGTTTCCGCCGCGCTTTTCCGCCGTCACCCGCAGCATTTCGGGAAACAGCCGGAGGGGCAGAAAGCGGGTGCGGAACGTGAAATAGATGCCGGTGGGGATAAGCAGCAGCACCAGCAGGGAAAGGCCCACGCTCCCGCCGCCGGGCAGGGGCAGCGTGATGAGGTCGCCCCACAAAAATCCGCAGACGGCGGAGATCAATTCTACGATGACATGCATGAAAAAGGTCCTCCTGAGATCGTGATGCGGCGAAAACGTCCGCCGCGCCGGGACAGGCAAGGGGACTGTGTTCCTTTAAAGCGGCAAATATATGGGATATGGTTTCATTGTACTATGCCGGACACGGGGATTCAACCTCTTTTTCCATTTAAATTGTTTTTCTGTGACGGACAGGGCGGCGCTTCCGTCAGCGAATGGGGCAAAGGGGAGCGGTTTTGCCGTCGAAAGCAGGGAATTTGCATGAAAAGAAATAATTCTTGCAAAATGAGGAAAAATTTGCAAGAATGCTTGCAAAACGGAAAAGAGGGGCGTATACTCCCCCTTGGAAAACAGGCCGGGTGACCGGTTGGGGAGGATGCGGCATATGGGCGGAAACGCTTGGAAGACAGTGAAAAGTTACGGCACCGTCATGGCGCTGGCGGTGGTCATGGGGCTGAGCTACGAGGTATTCGTGTTCCCCAACGCCTTCGCGCCGGCAGGCATCAACGGCCTTGCCACCATGATCCAGTATTTGTTCCACGTGAGCATCGGCTACATGTCCCTGCTCATCAACCTGCCGCTGATTTTCCTGGCGTGGCGGCACGTGGACCGGGACTTCGCCCTGAAGAACCTGGCCTTCGTGCTGGTGTTTTCCGCCGTGACGTTGACGCTGAACCGGGTGGACCTCAGCGCCATCGCCTACCACACGGACAACGGCAACTCCGCCATTCTGGGGCCCGTGGCCGCCGGTGTGGTCAGCGGCGCGGTGTACGGCTTCACCATCCGGCAGAACGGCTCCACCGGCGGCACGGACATCGTGGCCGCCTGGGTGCGGAAAAAGCACCCGGAGGCCAGCCTGGTGTGGGTTATCTTCAGCCTGAACGCCTCTGTGGCGGTGCTGTCCTTCTTCGTCTATGGCTGCAAGTTCGAGCCGGTGATCCTGTGCCTGGCCTACTGCTACCTCAGCTCCCGCATCAGCGACAGCATCCTCAAGGGCGGCAAGCGGGCGCTGAAATTCGAGGTGGTCACAAAGGAGGCCTCCGCCCTGTCCGCCCGGCTCATGGAGGAGCTGGGCCACGGCGTCACGGTGCTGCCCGCCCGGGGCATGTACTCCACGGAGCCGCGGGACTTTTTGATCTGCGTGGTGAACCGCCACCAGATCGTCCGCTTCCAGGAGATCCTCCGCCAGTTCCCCGGCACCTTCGCCTGGGTGTCAGAGGTGAACGAGACCCTGGGCAACTTCAAGCACATCACGGCCTGATACATAACATAAAAGGAGGCGGACATCCGGTCCGCCTCCTTTTCTTGTCACAGCACGCTTTCCGCCATCTGCTGCACCTGGCGCTCCGTCAGGCCGTCGGAGGCGCGGAGGGAGAAGGAGAAGCCGTCCCGGGTCCACAGGGCCACCCGGATACCGCCCTCATCGCCCCGCCACTGGACGGAGGCGTCTTTCACCGTCAGGGTGCCGCTGGCGGGATAGACGGTGTAGTCGCCGCTGTTGTCGCTGCCGCCCCGGCTGACCCGGTAGGTCAGCTCCTGGACCTCGTCGCTCCAGCGCAGCTCCGCCAGGGTGCCGCCGATGTCCTGAATGAGGGTGAAGGCGAAGCCTGCCGGCGCCGCGGGCACCGGCACCGGGAAGCCCACGGCGGCCTCCAGGGCTTCCACGGTGTTGTGCTGGTGCTGGGGGTTGGGCAGCTGGGCGGTGCCGCCGGCGGGAGTGGTATTGATCTCCACGGAGATGGTCCCGCCGGAGACGGTGACGCAGGTCTGGCCCGTCAGGTCGTTGAAGAAATCCGCCGGGACATACATGACGCCCTTTTCCAGCATGGCGGGGGCGGTGTCCAAAGGCAGGGAGGTCCCCATGACGGGGTCGCCGCCGGCTCCATGGTCCAGGAGGGTGGCATAGCCCCTGCCCAGCACCAGAACGGCCTCCCGGTCGCCCAGCGTCAGCCGGGCGCCGGGCAGGGAGCCGTCCCAGGCCACGGTGTAGCCCAGGGCCTCCGCCACGGCCCGCAGAGGCACCA
>Ga0129309_1000558_pt1 | contig 27274 bp, 28 predicted proteins | sample L1105metagenome_FD_94439 | JGI IMG/M metagenome (GOLD analysis project Ga0129309, IMG submission 94439) | Ring-tailed lemur group fecal microbial communities from Wisconsin, USA - L1105 metagenome | ecosystem: Host-associated > Mammals > Digestive system > Large intestine > Fecal | place: USA...
ATACGTATTCTAACAGGGAAGCGGATGCCGTATTCAAGTCTACGCCGACTTTATTCACCGTATCCTCCACAACGCCCTGCAGAGCCTGTGCCAGCTTCTTCTGATTCATATCGTGCTGATACTGTCCGACTCCGATTGCTTTCGGTTCAATCTTTACCAGTTCCGCCAGCGGATCCTGCACTCTTCGTGCAATGGAAGCTGCACTTCTCTGTCCGACATCAAAGTTCGGGAATTCTTCCATCGCAAGCTTGCTCGCTGAATACACAGATGCACCGGCTTCATTCGTGATCACATAGGACACCGGCTCTTTCATCTCCTTTAACATCTCCGAGACGATCTGTTCGGATTCTCTGGATGCCGTTCCATTTCCAATGGAGATTAAGGTCACTCCGTACTTTCGGATCATCGCTTTCACCGTCTTTTTCGCCGCTTCTACTTTATTCTGAGGTGCCGTCGGATAGACGACAACCGTATCCAGCACTTTCCCCGTCTCATCGACGACAGCGAGCTTACATCCCGTCCGGAACGCCGGATCCCATCCGAGTACGACCTGTCCCGCGATCGGCGGCTGCAGCAAAAGCTGTTCCAGGTTCTTACCGAACAGCTTTATCGCCTCATCCTCCGCACGCTCTGTAAGTTCCGCACGGATATCACGCTCCACGGCCGGTGCGATCAAACGCTTATATGCATCCTCGATTGCTTCCTTTAGCTGTTCCGCTGCTGCTTCCGGACAATTACGGCGGATCACTTTCCGATTCAGGTACTTCAGGATGCGTTCTTCCTCTGTATTCACTTTTACAGACAGGATTTTCTCCTTTTCTCCCCGGTTTATCGCAAGAATTCGGTATCCGGGAATTCCGTCTATCGCTTCTTCGAAATCATAATACATTTCATAGACGGATTCCGTCTCTTTGCCTTTCATTGCAGACGTCATTTTCCCATGCTCCCACGTGAATCTGCGAATATAGGTTCTGAAGTCAGCATCATCCGCAATGCTTTCCGCAATGATATCTCTTGCTCCCTGCAATGCATCTTCGATTGTCTCAATCTGCTCCGATAAGAATGCTTCTGCTTCTTTTTCTATCGAATGCTTCGTCATCTGCAGACGAATGATATCCGCCAGTGGGCCAAGTCCTTTCTCTCTTGCAATCATCGCCCTTGTTCTTCGCTTCTGCTTATACGGGCGGTACAGATCCTCTACTGCGATCAGCGTCTCGGCAGCTCCAATGGAATCCCGCAGCTCTTTCGTCAATTTTCCCTGAGATTCGATACTCTTTAAAACGGTTTCCTTTCGTGCCTCCAGATTACGCAGATACGTTAATCTCTCTTCTAAATTTCTCAGGACTTCATCGTTGAGAGAACCTGTCACTTCCTTTCGATATCTCGCAATAAACGGAATCGTATTCCCTTCATCCATCAATCTTACTGCCGCTTCTACCTGCTCATATCGAACATGCAGCTCTTCTTGCAGTTTCTTTAAAATATCCATAAACATCTCCTGCATCTGTTCCAATCATCTCTGATCAATCCATTCTTTGATCCGAATACTGTTACTCTGTTCCCCACAATACATGCTATAATTGCAGATGGATCTCTTTCTGCTTTTTCTGGAATTCCCGATACCGTACACCGACCATATCGAACATTTTCTTGGATGCCTTTGTTGAATCAGAATCCGCGTACTTGTCCGACAGATAGATGATCTCTCGGATGCCGGATTGAATGATCGCCTTGGCACATTCATTGCATGGGAACTCCGTGACATAGACGATGGCGTCCCGGAGACTTCCGCCGCTGTAATTCAAAATAGCATTCAGCTCCGCATGGCACACATACAGATACTTGGATTCCAGAGGTTCCCGGTCTCTTTCCCACGGCATGTGATCATCGTGGCAGCCGACCGGCATTCCATTATATCCCATCGACAGGATCTTATGATCCTGATTCACAATACAGGCCCCGACCTGTGTATTCGGATCCTTGCTCCGCTGTGCCGACAGCAGTGCAACCCCCATAAAATATTGATCCCATGATAAATAATCTTCTCTTTTTCCTGACATAACTCTTCCTCTACAGACAAAGTCCGGTCTGGATGATCCAGACCGGAACATATTGGCAATTTATTATTCTTCAATCAGACTTTCATATAATTCTTCGTATCTCTGCTTCGACGAATTCCATGAAAAGTCTTTGTTCATTCCTCTTTCGATTAACTGATTCCATCTTCTCTTATTATTAAAATACAGATCTTTGGCACGATTGATCGCATCCAGCATCTCGTCCGCATCATAATTAGCAAATGAGAATCCATCACCGCTGTTGTCTTCTTCATTATAAGGAATTACGGTATCCTTCAAACCTCCTGTCTCACGCACGATCGGAGCCGTACCATAACGGAATGAAATCAGCTGTGTCAGTCCGCAAGGTTCAAATCTGGATGGCATCAGGAATGCATCTGCTGCTGCATATAACTGACGTGCAAGTTTATCAGAATACAGGATATTCGCAGAAACTTTCTCCGGATACATGTTGTGATAATGACGGAACATTGCTTCATACTGCTCCTGACCGGTTCCAACGATCACAAACTGCGTATTGTCATCAATGATTCCATCCATCACCGTCTCGATCAGATCCAGACCCTTTTGATCGGTAAGGCGGGAAACCAATCCGATCATGAACTTGCTCTTATCAACCGGAAGTCCGAGTTCCTTCTGTAATTCTGTCTTATTCTTGAACATCTTTTTACGGAAATCATCCTTTGAATAGTTCTCAAATAAAGTTGCATCCTTCTCCGGATCATAGGAATCATAATCGATGCCATTGACAATACCGGACAGATCCGCACTTCTGGCATTCAGAATTCCCTGCAGTCCTTCGCCATATTCGAACGTCTTAATCTCTTCTGCATAGGTGTCACTTACTGTCGTGATCGCATTCGCATAGACAAGACCGCCCTTTAACATATTGCCGTTGTTGTAGAATTCCAGCTTATCATTCGTAAACAAACCTCTGTCCAGTCCGGTAATCGCCTGCATTGTGTCGATATCCCAGATTCCCTGGAAACGGAGATTATGAATGGTGAATACGGTCTTGATTCCATGATAGAATGGATTCGCCTGGAATTCATTATTCAAATATACAGGAATCAGTCCTGCCTGCCAGTCGTGGCAATGAATCACATCCGGCTTGAAATCAATAATCGGCAGGATCGACAGAACCGCTTTACTGAAAAAGCTGAACTTTTCAATGTCCCACTTCATATCGCTCGTATATGGGGTAGAACCTCCAAAATACATCAGATTGTCAATAAAATAATACTGAATTCCATCCAGCTCATACTCCATAATTCCGACATGAACACTGTTATTCACACTTCCCTGATTCGTATAATAATGTGTGACATACTTAAAATCTTTTCTATACTTATCCGGAATGCATTCATAATTTGGAATAACGACTCTTACATCCCATTCTTTTTTATCAAATTCTTTCGGTAATGCACCACATACGTCTGCGAGTCCTCCCGTCTTGATAAAAGGTACGCATTCTGATGCGGCAAATAATATTTTCTTCATGATACTTTCCTCCTAATGTCGCTCTCTGTATACACCCACATTGCATAATATCTTTTCCAAATATTACAAACTTTAATTCATTATATCAAAAATCACAGTCCTTGTAAAATTCTTTTCGATTTCCTTCAAAAACTCGTACTTCTGCCCTGTCATCGGAACATCAGAGAAATTCTTTTGCTTCGTGTACATAAGCATCCGCATTCCTTCGATTGCTCTCAACCTCTTCCTCTGTCAGCTTCCGTACAGGTTTTGCCGGACTTCCAAATGCCATATATCCATCCGGAATTACCGTATTCTGCGTCACAAGTGCCCCCGCGCCAATGATGCAGTTTCTTCCGATCTTCGCTCCGTTCAGCACAATGCTTCCGATACCGATCAGGCTGTTATCGCCAATCGAACAGCCGTGCAGCATCGCCATATGTCCGACTGTCACTCCTTCTCCAATCCGGATCGGACAATCCGGATCCACATGCAAGACGCACCCATCCTGGATGTTGCTGCGCGCTCCGATGATAATCTCTCCGCGATCTTCCTTTTCCGGCATTCCGCGGATTACCGCATTATACCAGATGCTGGCTTCCTTTTCAATAGTAACGTCACCTCTGATAACCGCATTATCTGCGACCTTTGCTTCTACATGAATTCCTGCTTCTACCATAACCCTCTCCTTATCTGTCAAATCCAACACTGTTCCTTGCAGATTCCTGCAAAATCTCTTGCCGTATCCTCTAAAAATCTGCTCAATCTCTGTTTCGAAAATACCCTGACATCTGCTTCTCCGCTTTTGTCACTGTGATCCATGATCCATCGCAACTCTTCCAAAACCTGCTCAAGCTCTCTCACGTTCACTTCATCAATCGGACATTCTGTCACACACATATAATCCTTTTCCAGTTCGATCGCGTACTTTTCAATAAAATAATTATTTAACCTTGAATAATCTCCATAATAATATTCTCCCGAAAAAAATACATCTCTCGAAACGATCTTTCCCGTCCTTTTAATCTCGGCCCTTGTAATCTCTTTTTTCTTTCTTTTTATATTGCCCAGATCATCATAAAAAGATACCATATCTTTCCAATATACATTGACAAATCGTTCATCCAGATACAGATGTGCATAATAACCAAGTGCCACCGGATTGTCCAGTCTGTTCCGATACTTTCTTAAAAATAATTCCAGATCCGGAGCAATTGCCATGTCCTCCACTGTACGGGGATCCCAAAAATGTGTTGTTATCTTTTCCTGCTTTTTTTTCGTATCCGGAAGAAGATTGCCCGCAACAAACAGCCTCTTCCACTGCTCTTCTTTTCCTCTTCCAATCTCATTTAAAATCAAATTGGCCTCTGCCATATGCATAATATATCCCGGCATAAATTGCAATCTCCTATAAAAATGTCAATAAATCCTCAAGACAATCTACTTTCTTATATAACATCTTCAACAATTCCTCATCCGGCTGTGTCAGGTCCGGAACCATCACAACCTTCGTTCCGGCACGATAAGCTGCCATCACGCCAAATGGGCCATCTTCCACGGCAATACAATCCTCAGGGCGTTCTCCAAGCTGTTCACAGGCATACAGATAGACATCCGGGTACGGCTTTCCATGCTCCACATCCGTTGCACAGATAATCTGTCCCGGCTCAAAATAGTCAAACAATCCTGCCTGCTTCAGATAATCGCTTGCCCTCTCATAACCGCTTGCCGTTGCGATTGCAATCTGATAACCTCTTTTCTTTAATTCCTGCAAAACCCGATCACTTCCGGCTTTCTTCTCCAATCCATATTTCTCCAACCGCCGGTTCACATACTCCCGCTTTTTCATGCGGATATCCATATATGGGAAATCTTCTCCAAACATCTTTTTTAATTCCACTTCCTGAAATGAAACCGACAGACTGCGCAAAAACAGGCCCTGCTCCATCGTAAAATCATCATATCCAAAAAAGTGTGCCGCCTCTACCCATGCCGGTGCAAGGTGCTTCTCAGTATCCAATAACGTGCCATCCATGTCAAATATCACTGCATTTATCATATGTCTGTTCCTTTGCTATTTTATCTTTGCTTTCTATTATAGAAACAGCCGTGTTATTTTGCAAGACTATTATCTGTTCTCCCAGTCCCAATCTCCCCCATATCGGTCTGTATCAATATATTGACGGATCATCTTCTCAATCCTTTCTGCATCTTTGTCACCAAACGTGATGTTCCGATATCCTTTATGTCCAACTCTCATATAAGAAGTGTCTCCACAATACGGATACAGATAGATCGTTTTGCCCTCTGTGATAATTTTAATCCGATATCCTCCTGATGCAAAGACAAATCCGGTATCGATGCATACACGTTTTCCAGATATGATTCCGGCAAGCTTTTCGGCATCTTTTTTCTCCATAACGATCGAACGCACATAATGCCCATCCAAATATTCGATGCTGATTTCCTGCACTGATCTTATATTCACTCTTCTCATACTGTAATAAAGATAAATACCTGTGCATCCGATGACTACTGCTATCAAAAATACACAGATTCTTTTCTTTCCGGAACTCTTTCTCCGTTTCATCCTATAGAATCCTCCTCTGATCGATTATAAAAAAGCACTCATATATATAACGTATGAAACGAACAAAATGTGACACATTTTGTCCATTCTTATGATTTTTTTAATATATTTTCTAAATATTTACGGTTTAAAAATAAGAATGAACCGAATAAATCACTTAAGAATTGTAAAAAAACAGTTTTTGAGTAATATCTTCAAACGACAATCATACAAAAGCATACATCTTAGAACATAAACTCTACGATGTATGCTTTTTACTAAAGTTCTCTGTTAATTGAATTATAAATTTCAAGTTTTAATGCTTCATCATTTTCATATGTATCATTCATAATAGCAGTCATAATTTTATGAAGTAATGCTTTGTCAATTTTGCTAGCTGCTACATTCAAGCTAATATTTTCTGTCTTGTTAAGGAAAGTTTGAGCTATGCTTAAATATCCATTTTGCAAAAGAAATAATGTAGATAATGTTATGGCTAACCTTTTATTGCCATCTGCGAAACAGTGAAACTGACATGTGCAGAAAAAAAGATGTGTAAGTTTATCTATAAAAGTAGGATACCACTCATCATTTTGAATATTATACAGCACACCCTCTAACTTTCCAAAATCTAATTCTTCTAAAGTGCCGCCTCCACTATATTCAACAGTTTTTGCGTGAGTAATTTTTGCCTGTTCCGGTGTGATATATACTATTTCGCTCATCTCTCACTCTCCTTAAGGCGCCTTAATACTTCTTGATTTTCAGACATTAATCGCTCAAGTTCATCACCAGCGGTACTCAAGAATTTTTCATATTCTTCCTTATCAAGTGGTTTGATATATTCTTCAAGTTGGTAATGAAATGCATCTCTTAATGCCATATCTCTGCTTGCCATTTTTGTACGTGCAGAAATAATCAATGGTTTCCACATTGGTAGCTTTTCAAAAGCATCAAATAAATCGGATAGTTCCCAGTTGTTTAGTTTTCTACCTAATTGCTCAGATTGTTCTTTTATCATAGACGCTAATCCACACTCATATGAAGAAATTAGTGTAAGAATCTCCGAATAAAATGTGTCCCTTATTCTTTCTTTTTCTGATAATCGTAACACTTGACGATATTCTTTGGCTTTTTCTTTGAAAATACTCTGATATATTTTATCAGTATATAACCCATACTTCGCATTACCCATATCAATATAATCACGTAGAGCATCTGTAAATTCCCTACGATAGTTTTCTTCCTGTAAAAATGCACCAATAAAATCTTGATCTCGTTGATTGATATATTTAGTTCCACCACCTACTTTTTGATTTATGGTATCAATTACAATATCGAGCATGATTCTACGTAGTTCTGCAGCAGTCTCACTTTCGACAAGAAGCATAGCTATATTTAAAAATGCTCGAAAGTCAAAAACACTTAAAGCTCGGATTTTGTGACCGACATTAATGTCGGTCGCAAAATCGCTCGTATATATTTTCAAAAATTCTTGGAGCTTTTTGCCTTTCAGCACTGTATAACCATTTCTACCTAGTTCTTCGCTATATTTAGCTATATAGCGTTCAATTGTTCTAATCTCTACGCCAAAAAATGAAGCAACCATATCCTTCGTCAGATAAAGGCTGTTATTCCAGGCTATGCATTTAATATTAACCGCCTTCTGTATTTCTGACAAAGCGATATCATTGTTAAGAATATTCTGTCTGTCTAATTTGGATGTAGTTAAATCCTTTGCCATTTATTCATCTCCTTTTCTTAAACATCTCAATAATATAGCGTTATTATATCATATAAATATGAATATCGATATTTTCAGAGATTAAAAATCTCTAAGTGAGTCGGGGTGAAGCCGCAAGGAAGACTCCACCCCTGTATAACAGAAACTTTGATATGGTCGGATTCTCTTTTTTATTAAGCTTTTCCTACGCTTCCTACAACCTGCATTTTCTGCATGACATATTTTTTTACTTCTTCACGACCCTGGGCGTTGTATTTCTTCGGATCGATCGTATCCGGATGTTCCTTTAACATTGCATTCACTCCTTTTGTAAATGCAATTCTCAAATCCGTTGCATAATTGACTTTGCAGATACCTCGCTTGACGCATTCCGTTACCGTCGTATCCGGCACGCCGGATGTCCCGTGGAGGACTAATGGAACATCAACAACTTCGCGTATTTCAGATAACCGGTCTAAATCAAGTTTTGGCTCCCCTTTGTAAACACCGTGAGCAGTTCCGATTGCAACTGCAAGCGAATCAATCCCGGTTCTTTCCACGAATTCGACTGCCTGCTTTGGATCGGTATACGGATTATCATCGCCGCCGTCGAGATCATCTTCTTTTCCGCCGACTTTTCCAAGTTCGGCTTCGACCGGTACACCACCCGGATGACATGCTTCTGCAACCTTTTTGCTGACAGCAATATTTTCCTCAAACGTACCGTGAGAACCATCGATCATAATGGATGTATAACCGGATCGATATGCGGTCATCGCAAGTTCAAAACTGCTTCCATGATCTAAATGCATAACCACCGGTACGCCTGCATGATCGGCGGCTGCTTTTACATTTGCATAAAAGTAATCCGTCGATGCATATTTTACCGTAGACGGCGTTGTCTGCATAATGACTGGAGAATTCAATTCTTCCGCAGCTGCGATCACCGCCTGAACCATCTCCATATTTTCAACATTGAATGCACCTACGGCATATCCGCCCTTTTGTGCATCAAGTAATAATTGTTTTGATGTAACTAATGGCATTTTTTTGCCTCCTTTTTGTCTGTCATCTGCTGTGCGGCATATTCATAGTCACACATAAACTGTGCAACTCCATCCAACGCAAGCGTCTTTGGATCTGCATCCATCTTGCCGTGGATAACTGCGTCATACTGAACCGGCATATACTGATGAAGCATGTTCATCGGAATCTTATATTTTCTCAGATTCTCAAATAACTGATTGATTCTTTCCACAATCTCATCGTCGCCGATGTAATAGCGCACACGGTCTGAGAAACTGTATTTTCTTGCAAGTGCAAGTTCCTGATATGTTCCATGATAATGTTTCTTCCAGTTGGAAGGATTCGCGGTCATTGTTTCTTCCAATGTTTCAATCAGACACGCTCTTTCCGCAGCCGGTACAAGTTCTCTTTCCATCATCGATAACGCGTACAGAGCTTCTCTTAACCCGTAAGTGATCGCCGGACCGACCTTTAAGATCGCAATCCCGTCTTCCACCATTGCCCGCAGACATTCTTTTGTCTGATAATCGGTTGAATGTCCTTCAAATACGAATCCCGGATAGTTCTTTAATTCACTGCAAAGATCCATTGCCGCATCATGGTCGTACATGAAGATCTGGTCATCGCCAAATTCCACACCCGGCTGAACAACAACTGCGATCACGTCCTTCATGCCGTCTGCAACTCCCTCTTCTTCAAATGCTTTCTGATACGTACGTATCGTTTCCGCAAATGCTTCCGGTTTCGTCACAGCAAGCGTGTCTTCTTCCTCCTGAGCGCCGCCCGGGATCGGTACTTCCGAACCTACGATAAATACAGGTCTCATCGCATCCGGTTTTATCTTCAATAAATCCTCATATGCTTTCATGCAGACTTTATATAATCTTGCCCCTCTTTTTGCAATTGTTTCCGTGGAAAGCATGCCTTCCGGATCGTCAGCAACTTTCATACTCGTATCGAGATGGATTTTTGTAAATCCCGCATATACATACTGATATACAAGTTCTTCTGATTTTGCCATTGCGATATCTTCCGGATCATTCTGCCACGTCAACGGTCCTAAATGATCTCCGCCTAAGATAACCTGTTTTTCCGGTACGCCGATCTTCTCTGCCATCTTCAAAACCATGTTGTAGTAGTCAGCCGGTCTCATGCCCGTATAACCGCCAAACTGGTTTACCTGATTTGCCGTTGCTTCAATCAACACCGGCGTCCCTAATTTCTTTGCCCGGATCAGTACCTCTTCTAATACAAGTTCATTTGCCGTACAATACGATGGGATTCCGCATGTTTCCCCTTTGCTGCGTAAGTCCATCATTTCCTGTAATGGATGTTTCATCTGTTATACTCCCTTTCTATTTCTCAGAATCAATTAAAATTTTGCCTTTTACTGTACCCGGTATCTTATACATCTCAAACGCCGAGTCAATCTTGCTTAACGGTACTTTCTTAAAGATGAAAGATTCGTCAAACTGTAATTCGCCTGTCTTAAAATAATGTGCAGTCAGATCCCATTCTTTTCCAGGGAACGGTGCACTGTAAGACATCCGGGAACCGGTTAACGTAAATTCCTTTCGGTTCATGTTTTCCCATTCGTCAACCGTAAAGCTCAAATCTCTCGTCGGTGTTCCAACAAAACATACATTTGCTTTATTTGCCGCAAGTTCAAATGCCATCTTCATTGTAATCGTATTGCCTGCGGTTTCAAATACGTAGTCAAACCCTCTTCCTCCGGTCAGCGCTTTTGCTTTTTCCATAAATCCATCTTCAAGCGTGTTGATACCGCCTGTTGCACCGAGACGTTTCCCTAATTCAAGACGTTCATCGTTGATATCGAATACAACGGTCTGTGCTGCGCCAAAGATATTCGCCCACTGCATGACGAACATGCCGATTGTTCCTCCGCCGAGGATCGCAACTGTCTTGCCGCCTTCATACGGAACTCTCTGAAGTCCGTGTAATGCTACGGTTGCAGGTTCAAAGAATGCACCTTTCTCAAACGAAACTTCTTCTTCAAACGGTACGGCGTTCTTTTCTGGAACAACTACATATTCCGCAAAACTTCCAAATTCTCTTGATCCGATAAAACTGTAATGCTTACATAAGGAATAATTTCCTTTCTGACAGTCTTCACATTTCATACAAGGAACTAACGGCACGCCTGCCACGCGATCGCCCGGTTTTAATGCGGTTACGTCTTTCCCGATCTCTTCTACTGTTCCTGAAAATTCATGTCCCAATACGTTTGGGAAGAAATGACATGCATCTCCATTGACACGCGGTACATCGGAACCGCAGATTCCGGTATATTTTACTTTAATCAATACCTGGTCATCTTTTGGTATAGGTTTTTGAATATCCTCATACCGAATATCTTCTCTGGCATGTACAACTCCTGCTTTCATATCCATCTGCCTCCTGATAAATGCTTTATAATTTCATACTTTATTTGTAATATTTTACTTATATTGTAAATCATATTTTAAATTTTTTACGACTCTCCGTTTAGAGAGCCGTAAGATATCAATTTTTAATATTCTTCGTCCATGGACGCGTCGAGTTCTGCCTGTCTCGCTCTTGAATGCATAACTGCAAATACCATACATACGATATAGATTGCTGCAATTACGATCAGTCCTGCCATATTCTCTCTCGTAAATAACTGAGTGAAAATGTATGTCAAAGGAGAACCGCCCTGATCCATAGCTGCTAACGTTTCATTCGCACCAACTGCTCCTACGGACTGTCCTAATTTCGTCGTCCACGGTACTGTCTGGTTTGTAATCCAGATTGTCATCGCCATAATACAGGAACCGGAAATCAGGGTTCTGAATAAATTGCCTTTATGTACTGCTACTGCAATGGCGATGAAGAAACCAATCGTTGCAAGGTCACCGAATGGTAAGATACGGTTGCCGGGCATAATGATTGCGATGAATAATGTAATCGGAATGAAGATAATACCTGCGGTAACAACTTCCGGATCACCTAATAATACGGCAGGATCAAGTCCGATATAGAAATCTGCGTCATCTCCAAAGTGATTGTGCATAACTTCTTTTGCTCTTTCGGATAATGGAAGCAATCCATCCATGATACATTTGATCATACGAGGCATCAATACCATAACGGCAGACATCTTAATACCAAGCGGCAACGCTTCCTGTGGACCATAACCTGCAAGGAAACCGATGATCGTTCCCAAAATTCCACCGATTACAACCGGTTCACCGAGTACGCCGATCTTTTCCTGCAAACCTTCGATCGATAAATTAACTTTATTTAGTCCCGGAATCTTTTCAATAATTGCGTCTACCAGACATGCGATCGGTGCCATATAAGCAGAAGTTCCGTGAGGTGCCGTTAAACTCTCTAATCCAAAGTAATCATTTAATAATGGTGCCCATAAATCACCGAGTTTGTAAGAGATCACTGCATGGAATACAACTCCGAGAAGTCCGATCCATAAGTTGCCGGTTACCGCATAAGCGATTGCTCCGGTAAATGCCATATGCCATACATTCCAGATATCGATGTTGATCGTCTTCGTCAGCTTTAATGCAAACATAATCAAATTGACTGCAATTGCAAGCGGGATTGCGATGGTTGCTACGATTGATCCCCAAGTTACACCGGACATACCCGGCCATCCTACTTCTACGATGGAAAGACTTACACCAAGTCTGTTCGCCATTGCCTGTGCCGCAGGTCCCATGTTCGCGTTCATCATATCGACGATCAGTCCCATACCTACAAATCCAACACCGATCATTAAGCCGGCACGAATTGCTTTCCCTACTTTCACTCCTAAAATGATTGATAAAATTGCTATGATGATCGGGAGCATAACCGATGCACCCATATCGATGATATAATTAATGACAAAATATGCGCCATTTAAAAATCCGGTCATTTTTCATCCTCCTAACATTCGTTATGTATATCTGCTCTCTTTATTTATTTAAAACTTTTAAGATATTGGCCTCTGTCTTTTCTACTCCCATTCCGGAGATGAAAGGCATGCCCTTAATAAGAGGAATACCATAATCTCTTCTTACGTTAGATGTTGTTACAATCAAATCTGCAGGTAAATTGGATGCGATCTCAGAGATTCTGCATTGGCAGATTTCTACGTCGATTCCGTTGTTCTTGCATAATTCTACGACTTTATTTGCTGCGATTGTTGATGTTGCTACTGCTCCGCCACATGCTACGATAACTTTTTTCTTCATTATAATGTACCTTCCTTTTCTCTGATAATTTCGATAATGTTGTCAATGTCGTCTGCTTCAATTAATTTCTTTAAGAATTCCGGATCCTGGATCATCGTAATGATCGTCTGTAATTTTGCCAGATGGCTTTTCGGATCCTTCACTGCTAACATAAATACTAACTGTACCTGAACCTCTTCATCATCGGTTCCCATCTGAATAAATGTCACAGGTTTCGTTAATTTTGCAATTGCTGTTCCGCTTTTATTTACATGGCTGATATCGGTATGAGGAATTGCAATTCCTACTCCGCTTGCATCCAGTCCTGTCGGATATTCTTTTTCCCGATCAATTAATGCCTGTACATATGAATCTTTCGCATATCCTTCTTTGACTACCACTCCCCCGAGTCCTTTCATTACATCTTCAAAGTTTTCTGCTTCCAATTCTGTAAGGATTAATGCACGATCAAGTTCTTCCCAAATCATGTTGTACCTCCTTGTAAGGTCGTTGTTTTCTTGTTTCTTTTTTGATTGCCGGCTATCTGTTTTCTATGGTTCTATACTACCATCGTTTTATCTGGAAAAAAAGTCAAAGGTCTTTCCACCTTTTTGGAAAGAAAGTAGATTAGTAAAAAACGTTTCCAAAAAGATGGAAACGTTTTCATAAAGAGATAAGACGGTTATTATCCGATAATATCATATTCAAATTTTTCAATTACATATGCGATTTCTTTTTCATCTTTCGCACATTTTAACTCTTCTTTAAACTCCGGTTTCTGCATCATATTGACAAGATTAAAAAATGCTTTCAGATGTGTCTTATGATCGACCGCACTCAGGCAGCAGACGAATTCAACCGGATCAAATTCATCCGCATGAAAATGTACAGGTTCCTTCAAGCGGATCAAATTCATGCCAACCCGGATCGTTCCCATGTCAGGACCTTCATGCGGCATTGCAAATCCCGGCACAAGCACGATATAGGGTCCATTTTCTTCTATATTACTGATCATTGCATCAACATACCGCTGTTCGATATATCCGAGGTCCAGCAGTTTCTGTGCCGATTTCCGAACCGCTTCTTTCCAGTCTTTGCATTCTACATCAACTTGAATATGCGAAGCAGGAAGCAGATGATGCAGATATGGAGATATGATCTCTGATTCATCTTCGATTGGCTGATTTAGATAGTCACGAACCGCACGGCGGATTAATTTCGTCATCTCCGGTGCCTGTTCCGGTGCAAACTGCCACAAAACCGGTGTGATTTTTTCCATCAGTCCCTTTGCCGAGATTTCCTTTTCCTGAATTCTCGAAGGCAGATTTCGACTGTTGCGCAATGCATCAATCTTATTGCCGACCCGGATATAGTCTTCATCACTGAGCAGAGGCGATACCACGACATAATCTAGCTTGCAGTTCTTTAAATCCACCGTTGAAATAATAAAATCCGCTGCTCCGGGTTCCAGTTCTTTTGCTTCATGTGAAGAGATAATGTCGACGATCTGGAAATTAAAGTGCTTTTTCAGTTTTTCAAGCAACAGCCTTGATGTTCCGATACCTGCATGACAGACAAGAATAACATGGAATGCAACTTCTTTATTCTTTCGGCGTTCGATCGCCGCACAAATATGTACGGCAATATAGCCGATCTCAATGTCCGTGATCTCTCTTCCGACATATTGACGGATAATTGGAATCTTTTCATTCACTGCAGCAAGTACTTGTGGATTATTTTCCAATACTTCATCGACGACCGGATTCTGCGGATAATCCACCGGTTCAATTGAAAATACAGATTCAAGATGATTACTCAGATTTTCAAAGAAATCGTAATCCGTATTCAGATTAATTTCCAGTTCTTCCGATATTGCATTGATAAATCTCCGCGTGATCATCTGGATTTTGACGGCATTCCGCTCTTTTGACTTCTGCTTCATATAACGGGAACGTGCAAGCAGTTCACTTAAATATTCGGCTTCATCTTCCGTCGTCTGGATATCGCAGTACTGAGCGACATATCGCAGGATATCCTGCGCCATCAGATGTCTGTGATTGTGCGTGCGTTCGCGTACTTCCATATATTCACCCTGCCGATTTCGGTTTACCATAATTCCGAGATACAACAAAATCCTCTGAAACGACCCATCTGTCAGATAACTCTTATGTACATGTTCCTGTTCTGTAATGATCTTCTGGATCACAATCCGGTTGCCCGCCTGAATACTGATCTGTCCGGACACGATATCTTGAGAACTCTTTCCCTCTTTTGTCGTTACGATCTTCATCAAAAAAGACCGCTTCTCACTCTCTTTTCCCTCAACTCTCAGTCCTTTGTTCGGATGCGAGATGACTTCCAGATTGCCTTTCTTAATATAAGCTTTAATACCGTCGAGATCATTGATGATCGTTGCACGGCTGACAAACAGGCTGTCCGCAATTGCCGATATTGTCAGATAACCGGAAGAATTAATCAGCATCGCCGATGCAATCTTCTTTCGCTCCGTCTTGCTTAATTTATACAAATAAAAATCATCCTCGCTGATCAACGATAATATATGCTCAAAATCATCACCACAGATAATTTTTCCACCCCTCTTTATCTGCAGCTCCTGAAATCCATTGCCATACAGCAATTCATTAATCGCTTTTATATCATTTCGAATCGTTCTTTGAGAAACTTTGAACCGTTCTGCCAGAATTTCAATCGTAAGTGTACTGCTGTCTTTTATCAACTCGTGAATCAAATTGACTGTCCGTTTGTTCATTTCCTTCTCCTCACCTGAAACTTCCCATAAGTAGCTGACTATATTATATGATACTTCATCAGAAGAAAAAAGAAAAAAACCTTTCCAAAATTTTGGAAAGGTTTTTGAACAAATTCGTCTTACAATTATTTAATTGTAGCTTTAGCACCCTGTTCTTCAAGTTTTTTCTTGATGTCTTCAGCTTCTTCTTTTGATACAGCTTCTTTAACAACTTTAGGAGCTCCATCAACAACAGCTTTTGCTTCTTTTAAGCCTAATCCTGTGATTTCACGAACTGCTTTGATTACTTTAACTTTTGCAGAACCAACTTCTGTTAATTCAACGTCGAATTCTGTCTTTTCTTCTGCTGCGTCTGCTCCGCCGGCTGCTGCAACTACAACACCTGCTGCTGCAGATACACCAAATTCTTCTTCACATGCTTTTACTAAGTCATTTAATTCTAATACTGATAAACCTTTAATAACTTCAATGATTTCCTGAGTTGTCATTATTATTTCCTCCATTAAATTCTAAATGTTCCGAGATTACTCTCAATAAGATATGAAACCCTGTCGGTTCCGATCATACTATGCTTCTTCAGCAGCTCCGCCTTCCTGAGCTTCTGCGATCTGTTTGATCACGCGTGCAAAGTTAGCGATTGGTGACTGGATACTTCCAAGTAACTTGGAAAGTAATTCTTCTCTTGAAGGGATTGTTGCGATAACCTGGATACCATCCTTATCGTAATATGTTCCTTCAATAACGCCTGATTTTAATTCGAAAGGTTTTACCTGTTTTGCATATTTTGCAGCAATTCTTGCCGGAGCAGTTGCATCATCTTTTGATACAGCAATTGCTGTCGGACCTTCCAAATCAGCTGTTAATGGTTCGAATTCTGTACCCTGAACTGCAAAACGGATCATCGTATTCTTATATACTTTATATGTGATACCTGCTTCACGGAATTCTTTACGTAAGTTTGTATCTTGTTCTACTGTAATTCCACGGTATTCAATCAATACAGCTGAAGCAGCTCCGTCTAAAAGTTCTTTGATTTCTTCAACAACAGGCTGTTTTAATTCTACTTTTGCCATTTGTCTGGTGCACCTCCTTGTATTATTTTACGTGTAGTGCCGCCTTACGTGGGATATAAAAAAACTCTCTATCCGCAGACAGAGAGTGACATTAATCATCCTAAAACTTAATATCCTCGGCAGGTTGATCTACGTTACGCTTGCGCACCTGCTGTCTTCGGCAGTCTTACCTTAATACAATATCATATATATTTTTGTATGTCAATGATTTTTTCTTATTTTTTCATTTTCTGAAGTTCCCGGAATAATTCCAAATCTTCTCTTCGAATCTTCATATTCATGACAGCTTCTTTTCCTTCAGGTGAAATCACTTTCATCTCCAGAACAGTATCCTCCTGAATTCCTCTTCGAAGCACGTCTTTCAGAAACATCGGAAATTTTGGATGGCGGGAAGTAAATTCATCCCACATCTTCTTGATTTTCATTAATTGCATTGGATTCATATGAATTTCCTATATCATTGAAAAAGTCTGCTGCATGCCCTGCAGCAGACTCTCGTTGTTAAGATTAAGCCAGCTTTGTTGTATTTAATTTGATTCCAGGTCCCATTGTAGAAGTAATTGTTACACTTCTTAAATACTGACCTTTTGCAGCTGCCGGTTTAGCCTTATTAATTGCATCTATTAAAGTCTGGAAGTTGTCTGCTAACTGTTCTTCTGTGAAAGAAGCTTTTCCAATTGGCACATGAATAATATTTGTCTTATCTAATCTGTATTCGATTTTACCGGCTTTGATATCTTTGATCGCTTTTGTTACGTCCATTGTAACAGTTCCTGCTTTTGGGTTTGGCATTAAACCTTTTGGTCCGAGGATACGTCCCAAACGTCCAACGATGCTCATCATATCCGGTGTAGCAACAACCACATCAAAATCTAACCAGCCTTCTTTCTGGATTCTTGGTAATAATTCCTCAGCTCCTACGTATTCTGCTCCTGCGGCTTCAGCTTCGTCAGCTTTTGGTCCTTTTGCGAATACTAAAACTTTTACAGACTTACCTGTTCCGTGTGGCAGTACAACTGCACCACGAACCTGCTGATCAGCATGACGTCCGTCAACACCTAATCGAATATGTGCTTCGATTGTTTCATCGAATTTTGCACTTGCAGATTTCTTTACTAAATCAATTGCTTCTGCCACGTCATAAGTAGCTGCTCTGTCTACTAATTTTGCAGCTTCTGCATATCTTTTACCTTTTTTCATTTTAAAATTCCTCCTGTGGTCTTATCGGGAGCTACCCTCCCACTTGTTATAAGCTATTCAATATCCCTAAAATTAGTCTTCAACCGTAACGCCCATGCTTCGAGCTGTTCCTGCGATCATGCTCATTGCAGCTTCTAAGCTTCCTGCATTTAAGTCAGGCATTTTTAATTCTGCGATTTTCTGTACTTCTTCTTTAGAAATAGTAGCTACTTTTACTCTGTTTGGTGTACCAGATCCTGACTGAATTTTACATGCTTTTTTGATCAATACAGCAGCCGGTGGAGTTTTTGTAATGAAACTGAAACTTCTGTCCTGATATACTGTAATAACAACCGGGATGATCATATCACCTTTATCAGCTGTTCTTGCATTAAATTCTTTCGTGAACTGTACGATATTTACACCATGCTGACCAAGTGCCGGGCCAACCGGTGGAGCAGGTGTTGCCTTTCCTGCAGGGATCTGTAATTTAATATAACCTGTTACTTTCTTCGCCATGATAGCGCACCTCCTGATTATTGTGGTATTTGCGGGGATGTCCCTCCCACTGCCTGTATCTTTCGTCCTTATCGGATGCAGGCAATTCTATTAGTTACTTTTCTTAATATCTAAGAATCCGATTTCTACAGAAGTAGCTCGTCCAAACATCTCTACTTCGATGGTTACGGTCTGCTTGTTCATATTGATTGCTTTTACCATACTTGCCGTACCTTCCCATGCTCCGGAAGTAACAACAATCTCATCCCCTACTTCAATATCGATATTGACAGGGATCTCTTTTTTCTTCTCGTCTATAATTCCAAGCGGACGCATCTCTGCTTCTGTCAATGGTACTGGTTTTGATCCCGGGCCAACAAAGCCTGTAACGCCTCTTGTATTACGAACAACGTACCAAGTATCATCATTCATGACCATATTGATCAAAACATATCCTGGAAACATCTTTCTGGAGACCTGTTTCTTCACGCCATTCTTGATCTCTGTCGCATCCTGTAATGGTACACGAACTTCCAGGATCTCATCCTGTAACTTACGATTCTCGATTGTTTTTTCAATATTGGCTTTTACTTTGTTCTCATAACCTGAATAAGTATGAACTACATACCAACTTGCCTCTGCCATATGATCACCTTTGCCTTCTAACCAATGAGTAGTTTCATGCCATATTGTAGTACCATATCAAATAAAGCAATGACTACTCCAAGACATATCGTTGCAGTTACAACAGTAATTGTTTCCCTGTAGATTTTTTCTTTGTCAGGCCAGATAATTTTTTGGAATTCGGTTTTCAAACCGCCGAACCAGCCGGCAATGCGTTTGAATATTCCTGGCTTATTATTTTTATTTGATTTTGCCATTCCTTCACCTCTTCAAAAAATCGCCCGACTACTTTGTTTCTTTATGCATCGTATGCTTTTTGCAGAATCTACAATATTTTTTTGTTTCCATTCGTTCAGGATGAGTCTTCTTATCCTTTGTCATATTGTAGTTACGCTGTTTACATTCTGTACATGCCAATGTGATTCTTGTGCGCACAACTTCCACCTCCATTACTCATTTTTCAGTTTTACATTTGGTCTGATTTTTGGGCATAAAAAAAAGACCTCTTCCATTGCTATAATATAGCTATAATAATATAGCATACATTAAGCAATGGAGTCAACCTTTTTTTATAAATTGCAGCCTACTCTTCTTCCGGATACGTCATACCCCACTCGCGTCGAAGCTGTGTCATAATCTTCATCACGTCGCGGCTGTCGGAAAGACGCATCGTATCAACTTCTCCGTCCAGGATCGCGGCTTCCATATCCCTCATCTCATATTCGAGTGCCCGTGCGGTTTCTCCTGCAGTGATTTCCGTCTTCTCTCCGGTTTCCGCATCTACAATAAATGCTTTCTGCGCTCTCGGATATTCCATGATCTCAATATAGGCTTTTTCACAGCTGATCATCGCACGTTTCGGCTGCTTCGAGTGAAGGCTCAGTGCAACCGTTGCCATCTGATCGTCCGGATTCTTTAACAGGATCGTCGCCTGCTCATCCACACCGGTCGGTGCAGGAAGCCATTGACTGACAATCTGATCAGGCATCGAAGACATGAAGCTTCTGACGATGCTTAACGCATATACGCCGATATCGAGCATCGCTCCTCCGGCAAGATTCCGGTTAAAGAAGCGGTTATTCATATTATATTCCTTATAACTTCCGAAGTTCATCGTAATCATCTGGACTTTTCCAATCTGTCCACTTTCCACGATTTCCCAAAGCTTCTTATATAATGGCATATGCCAGATCGTCATCGCTTCGGCAACGATCAGATTCTTTTCTTCGGCAAGTGCGAGCATTTCTTCAAGTTCATCACTGTTTAACGTAATGGACTTCTCGACCAGAAGATGTTTGCCATTCTCCAACGCTTTCTTCATAAACTGATAATGCGTATTATGCGGCGTCGTCAGATAGATGACGTCGACTTCCGGATCCGTAAACATCTCGTCATAATGATCATATACCTTTTCGATTCCATACTTTTTGGCAAAAGCAACTCCTTTTTCATAGGTGCGGTTGCCGACTGCATAGATCTTCTTCCCCATATCCTGCAATGCAGCTGCCATCTGATTTGCGATGACGCCGGTTCCCAGTACTGCCCAATTTAATTGTCTTGTCTTTTTCTCCATTGATCTTTCCTTTCCTGTATACCTGCATGATGTTTCAGAAATCTTGACGGTATCCGTAACAGATCTTCCGTTTTCATTATTATAGCATAGTTTTCAAAATATATCAAAATAGTTTTCGTATATTTTATAATATATGTAAATAATTATTTTATCCCTTTTTCAACCTTATTGATAATTGCAGGTAGTTTGTTTGTTAATCGTCATCCTTCCATCCCCTACGATTCGATTATTACGTTTCTTACTCCTGCTTCTCTTGCCCAATCACCAAATTCCTGCATCTTCTCCGCCGGATACAGCTTTGGATTTTCATCAAAACAATATTCCATATCGACAAGATGATACTTCGCCTCGGCAAGCGGATTATAATTCAAAATCTCATAGGATACATCCGGATAAATCCCGCTGATAAACGACGCAATTCCCTGGATATTTTCTTTCGTCGCTGTCATTCCCGGAATCATCGGCGTCCGAATCACGACCCGGTCTTTCAGATCAGAGGTCAGCAGAATCTCCAAATTCTTTTTGATTCGCGCATTCGATACGCCGACATATTTTTTATGTGCATCCTCATCGATCAATTTCAGATCGGCAAATGCCATACTCAGATACGGCAATACCGCCTCCAGCGCCTCCGTCGGAACATGAAGCGCGGTTTCCACTGCCGTATGAATGCCTTCTTCCCTGCACCGTTTTAATATTTCACATGCAAACTTCCATTGCAGCAATGGTTCTCCTCCTGATAACGTAACTCCGCCGCCATGCCGGTAAAATACACGATCTTTGCGGATTTCTTCCATAACTGTTTCCACATCTACCGTCCGGGAATCCATCTCGATCGCTCCGGTCGGACAGTTGTAGATCAGCTTTTCCCAATCCTCATCTGCACGCGGATTCAGTATGATCGCACCGTCCTCTGCCCGAAATCCGCCGTTTTTACAGGTATGGACACAGGTTTCGCAATGAATACAGCGGTTTTCAAAGTACAGAGGTCTGCGTTTCAGAGAAATTCCTTCCGGATTCTGGCACCAGACGCAGGATAACGGACACCCTTTTAAGAATACGGTCGTACGGATTCCGTCGCCGTCATGCGTTGAAAAACGCCGGATATCAAAAATCGTTCCTTTCATATCAGATATCTCCATAGCTCGTGCGTGCAATGATTTCATCCTGCAGTTCGTCGGCAAGCTCGGTAAAGTATGCGGTATAACCTGCTACGCGTACGGTCAGGCTGCGATACTGTTCCGGATGTTTCTTCGCCGCGATCAGATCTTCTTTCCGCACAACATTAAACTGAATATGCGGGATTTCCAGATCAACAAAACTTCTCAGGAAGTTTGCAAACTTCTGAATTCCGGTTTCATTTTTAAAAAATTCAGGAAGGAATTTCATATTCAGCAAGCCGCCGTTGGTCGTCAGGTTCTTATCGAGTTTTGATACGGATTTCAGCACGGCAGTTGGTCCTTTTACATCCCGTCCGTATACCGGGGACATACCGCCATCAGCAAGCGGATCTTTTGCAAAACGTCCATCCGGTGTGGCACCTACATTTTCACCCATCGGAACATGCGCCGATACCGTATACATACCCGTATGATACGGACCGCCACGGTAATTGGTATATGTGCGCAGTTTATCTTTAAAATACGTCGCCCATTTCGTTCCAAGATTGTCAACATAATTATTGTCATTGCCGTATTTCGGAACTTTATTTAACATCACCTGACGCATATATTCATAGCCTTCAAAATTGTTCTTTAATGCATGTAATACTTCTTCTTTCGTAAAACGCTTTTCTTCATATATAAGCTGTTTAAGTGCCGCAAGACTGTCCGCGAGGTTTGCAACCTGAATCATCTGAATGCCGGACAGGTTGTACTTTGCACCTCCCGCAGTCACATCCATGCCTTTTTCCATGCAATCGTCAATCGTCGCGGATAAGAACGGCGATGGAAGCAAATCGATGTGGGCCTGCTCTACCTGTTCGCATGCAAGGATCATCTTGTCGATAAAATAATCAATCTGTTTTTGGAATGCGGCTTCAAGATCTTCAAATGTTTCATATTCCGTCAGATTACCATAATCGGGTGCAATCCGATCTCCGCTCAACAGACAGGTTCCACCGGTCAGCGTCACTTCAAGTGCTTTGTTCAGATTGAACATCGCAGAATCGCTCCATCCGAGGTTATTGCCCTGCGTTGTCAGCTCTACGCATCCGACGATCGCATAATCGCGTGCATCAGCTTCTTCAATTCCAAGTTCCATGATCGACGGAATCACCGCCTTGTCATTGAAAAACTGCGGCATACCGCTTCCAAGTGCAACCGTGCGCACCGCCTCTTTTAACAGTGCTTCTCCGGTTCCTTCATGCAGACGCACGGACAAGTTCGGCTGCGGCAATCCGATATGCTGCTGTGCCTTTAAAAACAGGAAAGAAAGATCGTTGGAATAGTCATTTCCATCTTCATCCTGTCCGCCGACTGCGATATTAAATCCGATCGGGAATCCTGCAAAGTACTTTGCTCCGCCTGAATTACGCATATAGACGATCTCGTTGAATTTCAGCCACATATTTTCAATAATCTCAAGTGCATCCTGCTTTGTCAGTCTGCCTTCTTTAATATCTTTTTCATAATATGGGATCAGATGGCGGTCCAGACGTCCCGGTGAAAAGGAAGATGCATTCGATTCCATCTGCAAAATGACAAATAAGAACCATGTAGACTGTACTGCCTCATGGAACGTCTGTGCAGGACGGACACTTAAATTCTTACAGTTCTCCGCAACGTTTATCATCGACGCTTTTCTATCTGTATCCGTCTCCTGCTCCGCTTTCCGGATCATCAGATCATGGTAGCGCATCATAAACGCCTGCGCACCTTCCATCACAATCGCAACCGCTCTGTAAAATAGCTTCTGTGACTCACTTTCTGCTGCTGCCAGCTTTTCTTCTGCCATCCTGCGGTATCCAGCAGGCCCGAATTGCAGCCATTCCACACAGTTTGGACAGATATGACCCTGTGCATGGTCTTTCTGATTGATCTTAACGACTTTTCCAATTTCATGAATCTCTTTCCCATACCGCTGATTTAACACATCTTCCAGAGACTTTCCTTCCCAATATGGCTTGATCACTTCGCGAAATGTCTTGATGTCTTCCTCATGCACATGGAACCGATCCTGCGGTCTGGTCGGAAGCGTCTCAAATTCGCGGTCTACCCACGTACTGCCGCTCTCCGGAAATACAACGCCATATCGTACTCCCGCAGTACGATTGCCGACAATCAGTTCCTCCGGCTCCGCCGCAATCTCCATCTGCTCCAGCGACGCCTTCAGTGCGAGTGCTCTCTGAATGATTCTCGGTTTTTCCTCATTTTTTTTATACGTATCTGTAATGATCAGTGCCTGTTCAATAGATGCGTATCTCGGTTCGGATAACATCTTGTCTTTTAAATAATGAATACGGTCTGTCTGGAATAATTGCATCATGCCGTTCCCCTTCCCAATTTAAAACTTGCTTTTCTTGTTTTTTATTATTTTAAATTATTTTTTATTGTTTGTCAACTATTTCTTTTTTAGAATTGCCATCTCCTTCGAATATCTTTCCATATCGTCATACAGACGTTCATAGGATTTATCACGCAAATAAGCCTGCAGATTTCCCAAGCTGCAGGCTTATAATAAGAGGAGGTTCTGAATTTGGCCGTAATTACCAATCTCTGTTATAAATTTTTTATATATCTTTGGTTTTCTCTCACGAATCCCATCTTCTTCATATAGGATACATGTGATGCGGATTCCTGCTGCGCATATGCCAGCATCTGAATCCCTTTTTTCTTTAACTGCGGATATAGATATGCCCCTACGGAACAGTCCCGATAAGCAGGTATCGAATAATCGAGAACTACATCCAATACACCCTTTTCCATTCGTCTGCCTAACAATACGCCAGCAGGAGTTCCGTCACAGCAGACAAGATACGCTTCGTCTGACTGAATTTCTTTTTTAAATCCCGGAAAATAAGCAGCCATATCCATTCGGTAACGTTCCAGGAAATAATCCAAAAAAGCATCTCCCTGTTTCCCGCTGATCAGATCAAATTTCTTCTCTGATTTCAAAAGGCGAAACAGATTGTAAATATTAATTACAATCAGGCAGCCGTTCATGATTGCCAATGGATATGATCCGATGATAAGTGCATATGTTCCTGAGATTATGCATCCCGCCGTATTGATAATCCTCAATTTTACAATGGACGCCATCAGCATAGAGACAACCACCAACGCTGATCCAAGATACCCGAATAATTCTATCATCATAGCCGTACTCATGAGCATTTTATCCTTTCTTTAATTTCGGCGGTAATTATACTAATTTTCCCAACACGGAACTTCCAATCGTTCCTTCCGGCATCGGCACATCAAAGTTATCCGCAATTGTCGCACCAATGATCGCAAATGTATCCGCATCATCCAATTTTCCAGAATCCTGCATGGATGGAGAATAAGCAAGAAACGGCACTTTTTCTCTTGTATGATCCGTTCCCGTATGCGTCGGATCATTTCCATGATCTGCAGTAATGATCAGAAGATCCTCGTCATTCAACTGCTCCATCAGTTCTCCGAGCTTCGCATCAAATCTTTCGAGTTCCTGTGCATATCCTGCTACATTGCGGCGATGTCCCCACAATGCATCGAAATCAACGAGATTAACAAAACAAAGTCCCGTAAAATCTCTTTTCGCAATCTCGATCGTCTGTTCCATTCCATGAACGGAACTTTTTGATTTATTCGATTCCGTCAGACCCTCACCGTCAAAGATGTCGAAGATCTTGCCAACGGAAATCACATCATATCCTGCCTCTTGCAATGCATTCAGTGCAGTTTTCCCATACGGCTTTAAAGCATAGTCATGACGGTTGCTCGTTCTCTTAAATTCGCCTTTTTTCTTTCCGACATATGGTCTTGCAATAACCCGTCCGACTTTCCATTCGTCTTTCATTATGATCTCACGTGCGATCTCACAGCAGCGGTATAGTTCATCCAATCCGAATGTTTCTTCATTTCCACAAATCTGCAGCACGGAATCCGCTGATGTATAGACGATCATATGTCCGGTTGCGATCTCTTCTTCTGCAAGTTCATCCAAAATCTCTGTTCCACTGGCACTTTTATTACCGATGATCGTGCGTCCGGTTCTTTTGGAAAGCTCTTCCAGTAGTTCTTCCGGAAATCCTGTTTCCGTAAATGTCTGAAACGGCTTTGTAATATGAAGTCCCATCATTTCCCAATGTCCGGTCATCGTATCTTTTCCGGTACTGGCTTCTCTCAGATATGCATAATAACCCATTGGTTTTTCAACCGCTTCCACCTGCTTTAACGGATGGAGATTCGCAATACCGATCTTCTGTAAGTTTGGAATGTGAAACTCATCCATGCTCTGTGATATATGACCCAATGTATCGGTTCCGGCATCTCCATAATCTTCTGCATCCGGCATTGCTCCGGCACCTAATGAATCAATCACAATTGTAAAAATACGCTTATATCGCTTCATGTTCTGTGTCCTTTCATTTTTCTGTCTTATCGTTATCTCTGTTACATGCTGACAACGATCCTGGTTACCAATTCTTTGAATGATGCTGCCACACGGTCAGCGGTCTCCTGTACTTCTTTATGATTCAGCTCCTGTTTTGATATACCCGCAGCCATATTCGTGATACAGGAAATCCCGCATACTTCCATTCCCATATGCCGTGCCGCCATCGCTTCACACGCCGTACTCATGCCGACTGCATCTCCACCCCAGATTTGGGCAAGCCTTATTTCTGCCGGTGTTTCATAATTTGGACCTGTAAATTGTACATAGACACCTTTTTGTAATTTCATTCCGCATTCCCTTGCACAACTTTCCATGACTCCCTGAAGACGTTTGCTGTATACTTCGCTCATATCAGGAAATCTGGTTCCCAGTTCATCGATATTCGGTCCAATCAATGGACTTGGAATCCCGGTTGTAATATGATCTGTGATCATCATAAAATCACCCGGATGAAAATCAGGGTTGCATCCACCCGCTGCATTGGTCAGCAGAATTTTCTTCGCTCCGAGCATTCCCATCAATCTGGTCGGAAGCACGACATCGCTCATCGGATATCCTTCATAATAGTGAACCCGTCCCTGCATAATAACGACCGGAGTCTCTTCTACATAGCCAAATACAAATCTGCCTTTATGTCCTGTTACCGTTGACCTTGGAAACCCTTCAATATCCGTGTATTCAATCGTATCCACAATTTTAATTTCTTCCGCATAATCGCCCAGCCCCGATCCGAGGATCAAAGCAACTTCCGGTTTAAAGTCTACCTTTTCTCTTACACTTGCCAGGCATGTCTTCAACTTGCTATACATGGTTCACACCCTTTCTTTTGCTCTTTATTATGGTATCAATGAATGTATTTAAATTGTATAAAAT
>Ga0129309_1000559_pt1 | contig 27270 bp, 30 predicted proteins | sample L1105metagenome_FD_94439 | JGI IMG/M metagenome (GOLD analysis project Ga0129309, IMG submission 94439) | Ring-tailed lemur group fecal microbial communities from Wisconsin, USA - L1105 metagenome | ecosystem: Host-associated > Mammals > Digestive system > Large intestine > Fecal | place: USA...
GAACTTATATCAATACAAGTTGGACCGTATCTTCAAATACCGTCCATTAAAAGAGGAAAAAGCTCCTCACGGAACCATTGGCATTCCGCGTGTATTAAATATGTACGAGAACTATCCGTTTTGGTATACATTTTTTACCAAACTCGGATTCCGCGTGATCCTTTCGCCAAAATCCAGCAAGCGGATCTACGAACTCGGCATCGAGTCCATTCCGAGTGAATCCGAATGTTATCCGGCGAAGATCGCACATGGACATGTCAAATGGCTGATTGATTATGGTATCAAGAATATCTTTTATCCTTGTGTTCCATATGAACAGAACGAATCACCGGATGCGAACAACCACTACAACTGCCCGATGGTTACTTCTTATGCAGAAAATATCAAAAACAATATGGATGAACTGCGGGATGACAGCATCAATTTCATGAATCCATTTGTTGCACTTGACAATCCTGCTGCTTTGGCAAAACGCCTCTATGAGGAGCTCGGAGAATATTACGACCTGACAAAGACAGAAATCAAAGATGCGGTGGATGCCGCTTACAAAGAAGCGGAATCCGTAAAAGCAGATGTTCGCGCCAAAGGTGAAGAAGCTCTGGCATGGCTTGCGGAGACAGGCAATACCGGAATCGTCCTCTGCGGACGTCCGTACCACATTGATCCTGAGATCAACCACGGCATTCCGGAACTGATCACTTCCTATAATATTGCCGTATTAAGTGAAGATTCCATCTCACATCTCGGAAATGATATCGAACGTCCGTTAATCGTATCCGACCAATGGATGTATCATTCCCGTTTGTACAAAGCAGCCAATTATGCAAAAAAGCATCCTCAGCTTGAAGTGATCCAGCTATTCTCCTTCGGATGCGGGCTGGATGCAGTCACAACCGACTGTGTCAACGATATTTTGACGAAATCAGGACGTATTTATACGGTATTGAAAATCGATGAAGTCAGCAACTTAGGTGCGGCAAGAATCCGTATCCGCTCTTTGATCAGTGCCGTCGGCGTACGTAAGCGCAGAGGCATTGAACCGAAACCGGTTCCTGCCAATATCAACCGCGTAGAATTTACACAGGAGATGAAAGAAGCCGGATATACGCTGCTTTGCCCTCAGATGTCACCGATCCACTTTGATATCTTAGAGCCTGCGGCCCGTTCCTGCGGATTTAACCTCGATATTCTTCCGGAGATGGGCAAGAAAGCGGTTGATACCGGATTGAAGTACGTCAACAACGATGCTTGTTACCCTTCCCTGATTGTCGTCGGACAGATTATGAACGCCTTATTATCCGGCAAATATGACCTGGATCATCTGGCAGTATTGATCACACAGACCGGCGGAGGCTGCCGCGCAACGAACTATATCGGATTTATCCGCCGTGCCCTGGCAAAAGCCGGCATGGGACATATCCCGGTTGTCAGCGTCAGTGTTCAGGGAATTGAAAAGAACAGCGGATTTAAAATTACGCCGAAGTTTATTAACCGTGCGGTTCAGGCAATCATTTACGGCGATCTGTTCATGCGTGTCGTATACCGTACCCGTCCTTATGAAGTGGAACCGGGTTCTGTCAATGCCCTGCATGAAAAATGGAAGAAAATCTGCCAGGAATCTGTCCAGAATGGCAACCTGAATGAATTCAAGCGTAATATCCGCGGCATCATCCGGGATTTTGATACCATTCCTCTTCATGAAGATATGAAAAAACCGCGTGTCGGCATCGTTGGAGAGATTTTGGTCAAATTCCTTCCGGATGCAAACAATCACTTAGTCGAACTGCTTGAATCCGAAGGTGCGGAAGCTGTTATGCCGGATTTACTGGATTTCTTCCTGTACAGCTTTTACAATAACGAATACAAGCATCGTTATCTCGGACGTTCCAAAGCGAATGTTGCAATGGCAAGAGCCGGAATTGCAGCAATCGAACAGTTCCGAAAAACGATGCGAAAAGAACTGGAAAAGAGCCGACGCTTCGATGCTCCTGCCCGGATCACCGATCTTGCAAAATATGCAGAGCCATTTGTGTCGCTCGGCAACCAGACCGGTGAAGGCTGGTTCCTGACCGGCGAGATGATCGAATTGATCCACAGCGGTGCACCGAACATCGTATGTACACAGCCATTTGCCTGCCTGCCAAACCACGTAGTCGGCAAAGGCGTGATCAAAGAACTGCGTCTTGCCTTCCCGGAAGCCAACATCGTTGCAATCGACTACGACCCGGGTGCAAGTGAAGTCAATCAGGTAAATCGTATCAAACTGATGTTATCTGCTGCTCAGAAAAACCTGGAAAAATAGCTTTCCTTTTATACTGTCATCCTATATAATATTGTCTATAGAACAATATTACAGATAAGGAGGACGTCTATATGTTAAAAGGAAAAGTAGCAGTCATCACCGGCGGAACAAGAGGTATCGGGTATGCCACCGTGAAAAAGTTCCTGGAAAATGGTGCAAAAGTCATCTTATTCGGATCAAGAGCAGAGACCGTTGAAAAGGCACTTGCATCGTTAAAAGCAGAAAATCCGGATTGGGAAGTCAGCGGTGATTACCCGGATCTGTCAAACGCCGCATCCGTAAGAGATGCTATTTACAAGATCAAAGAACAGTACGGAACCATTGATATTCTTGTAAATAATGCAGGTGTATCCGACAGCACGAAGATTGAAAATTACACCGATGGTCAGTTTGAACGAATTATGAATCTGAACATCAATGGTATCTTCAATACGATTCAGCCTGTTACGGAGATTATGCGTGAGAACGGCGGCGGCTGCATCTTAAACACAAGCTCGATGGTCAGCATTTCCGGTCAGCCGAGCGGCGTTGCCTATCCGACAAGCAAGTTTGCGGTAAATGGTCTGACGCTTTCTCTCGCAAGAGAACTCGGACCAAGCCATATCCGTGTCAACGCAGTTGCACCGGGTATTACCAAAACAGATATGGTCGCTGCATTACCGGAACAGATGATCCAGCCTATGATCAATGCCATCCCGCTCCGCAGAATCGGCGAACCGGAAGATATTGCCAATGCATTTTTATTCCTCGCCAGCGATCTTGCAAGTTATATTACCGGCGAGATCTTATCTGTCGACGGTGCAATGAGATCATAAATCTTATCAAAGTACAACAAAACCTCAGGCATTGGAGAACATTTGCTTCTCCTGCCTGAGGTTTTCCTGTCTTTTTTCACTTTTTATCTGTGCGATCGTAAATGATGCTCACGGATCAGAAATGCCAACAGTCCTTCGCATCCTTCCACAACATCCTTATACGTCGTATCAAAGTCACCGGTATACCATGGATCAGAAATATCCCTTGGATGCTCCAAATAGTCAAGCAGCAAATGCACCTTGCCTTCCGTATCCTTTCCTGCAATCCTCTCAATATTACGCAGATTCCAGTGTTCCATCCCGATAACATAATCATATTCCCGGTAGTCCTGCTTGGTCATCTGTACCGCACGATGCGGTGCCATCGGGATTCCCATCTGCTGCATCTTCGCCCGGGTTCCATAATGTACCGGATTGCCAATCTCCTCCCTGCTCGTCGCGGCGGATGCAACAAAAATTTCATCTTCAAAACCCTGTTTTTTTACCATGTCACGGAATACAAACTCAGCCATTGGGCTGCGGCAAATATTGCCGTGACAAACGAAAAGTATTTTAATCATAAACGAAAATCCTCCTGAAAAGCCGTATTCTGCCCCAATTTGCCGCAGTTTGCCGGGTATAAATTTTGCTCTGAGATTGTTAAATCTGTCACAGAATAAGCAAAATGCGGCAAAATGGGGCAAGTTGAGGACATGAATCGTAGTCAAAACGTAGTAGAAATCGGGTTTTCTTACTACTTCGATTATTCTATCATAAATTGCCGGGTTTTGGGAGTGGGGAATGTAGAAAAAACGCCCTGGTCCTATGTCAAGATTTAGTACAAGTTAAAATGAGTTTTTCCTCATCTGGTATTGTCAAGATTAGTTGACACATTTTCCTCAAGGATTTTGTATGCTATGCTGCTTCTGGTGTTCCTCACAATACCTGCCGTCGCTCAGCTTGGGGCAGCCGGGATAAGCGCATGGCTGTCTCGGTTTTCTTGGCATCGTTCCACCTCCATATCGAACAATCTTTTTGAACTATTTGTTAATTTCGTGCGATTTTATTGATTTTTTCTTTGAAATCGCATATAATAAAAACGACCCCAAAGGAAAGGAGGCGTCATTCATGATTGTTACTGCAACTGAATTTAAAACCAACTTTGGCAAGTATCTTGACTTGATTACCAAAGAGGACATCTTTATCACACGCAATGGGAAAACCATTGCAAAGGTCGTGAATCCGCATATATCCGCCGTGGATTCCCTCCGTGGAATGCTGAAGGATGTCCCTTCCGACATTGACCTGGATTCTTTACGAGAGGAGCGGCTGTCAAAATATGAAGATCATGTGTGATACCAACGTCATCATTGACGTGCTGCTGGAAAGAGAACCTTTCGTAGAAGATTCCTGCAAGGTTCTAAGTCTCTGCGAAGAACACAAAATTGACGGGTTCGTTTCCGCTTCTTCTGTTACCGACATCTACTATCTGGTCAGGAAGTACACCCACAGCACCGACCTCGCATATAAGGCTGTTGGAAAAATGCTGGAAATCGTCAAAGTGTGCAGCGTTACCAACAACGATGTTCTCTCTGCATTTCAAAGAAAGGCAAAGGACTTCGAGGACTGCCTCGTGGCTACCTGTGCCAAATCCATCCGCTGTGATTACATCGTCACCCGCAATAAAAAGGATTTTGAGGAATTTGATATCCCGCTCCTTACCCCTGCAGAACTTCTGCAACAGCTTTCATAATTTCTGGCGCATCCGGCATAAAACCGGGTGCGTTTTTTGCATAAAGAAAGCCCCACAGGATTGCTCCCATGAGACCGTCAGGTTCTCTATGCAGTTTTCGATATTACCATCATACCACGGAAATGACAGAAAAGCATCCACGATATTACTCATGCCGCTCATCCTCCGAAAGCTCCTCCCATGCAGGAAGGAACCACGCCATATATTCCATTGCCTGCCGGTAACGCTCCTTCAAAATGTCAATCTCCTCGATGCCTTTGATAATCCTGTCCCTGCCTCCATAAGCGGGCGATATAAACTTAACTGCCATTCCTCCGGCATTTTCTGACCGATGCTTTATCCCATTCTGCAAATTTTTATGAGAATCCTTTTTAGTTCTCCACCACTGCGTCATCCATCGTATAGCTTTCCAGCGAATTTTCTTTCACCTGGATACATGCAAAGCTGATTGCAGAATCCTCCGCCGCAAAAAACTGTCTCTTTCCGGCAGGTGAAATGCGAACCCAGTCACCAGCCGCAAGCTCCACAGCCTCTCCATCAATTACAGCTTTCCCCTTTCCTGCAAGAACCACATAAACTTCCTCATTGTTCTTATGGGAATGGATAAAAGGCACTCCCGCTCCCGCCGGTAAATTGTTAATGCTGATTTCCGCTCCCGTTAAAGAAAGCCTGTCATGAAGCTCCGTCCTTGCATCCTGCCCTACGCTGACCTTACTATAATTTGCCATGATTTTTACCTCCATTTCTGTTGTAACTTCAATTGATACATCTTTTATACCATTTCTTTATTGTAATGTCAATAGTTACATTAAAAAATCTTACAAAGCATGAAAAAAGCACCTGCCGTCATTGACAAGTGCTATGTATCCAATATTTACGCTTCCTTATCCCTGCGTTTGCGGATAAACGGATGTCCTTCCATCACCTCCTGGTATCGGAAACATCCTTCCGCATGGTCATTGATCATTCCGCACGCCTGCAAATGGGAATATACCGTAACAGAACCAAGATATTTAAAACCCCTCTTCTTTAAATCCCTGCTAACAGTATCTGAAAGCCCGTTCCGTGCCGGAAGCATTCCTTTCTGGTGTCCCATATACAAAATCGTCTTTCCTTTTGAAAACCCCCACAGGTATTCACTAAAAGAACCAAACTCTTCCCGGATTTTCAGGAAACATCCTGCATTATGGATTACTGCCTCAATCTTCCTGCGGGATCGTATCATCCCTTCCGTTTCTATAATACGCTGGATATTACTCTCCCCATACAGTGCCACCTTCTCATAATCAAACCCATCAAAACATTTTCGGAATATTTCCCGTTTCTGGATCATCATATTCCAATTCAGCCCGCACTGCATAGCCTCCATCATCAAAAACTCAAACTGCTTCCGGTCATCATGGAGCGGTACGCCCCATTCCTCATCGTGGTACTTCACCATCTTCTCATTGCACAGACACCATCCGCACCGTTTCATCCCTTCACCTCCTGTTTCCTTACCGCTGTCCCGTTTTTATATACTCTATTAACGCTTCATCATATCTCCTCATTAACGTTACGTTATCGTTAGCTTCCATTAATTACCACTCATTAAAAAACTTTTGTAATTCTTCTACAAACTGCCCGATGTGCAGACCGTCTACAAAAGAATGGTGCGCTTGAACAGAAATTGGAATCTTGATTTTTCCATCTTTCTCGTAATACTTTCCCCAATCAAAAAGCGGCGTCGCATTATCCTTCTTTCCTGAATTTGTGTGTGAGATGTGGGTATATGTTACCCATGGCATCGGCGAACATTGAAAAACATCGTTCCCTAATGGCCCGGTAAAGTATTCCTTTTGTTCATCAGCTGTCTTCGCAGCCAGCTCACAATATTTTTTCAAATCATCTATCATCGGAACATTGACCACTTTAAACAAGCCGGTATCCTTATTCAAATAAGTAAAAGCAGTGTCTATCTTATCATAAAGGACAACCTGCCCGTCAACAAAACGGTATCGGAAAGCTTCTACATTATTTGCGCATCTGCACACTGCATATACCATAGCCAACGTAAATGATACTCCAGCCTCCTTGACTATACGTTTAAAATTTGTAATATCAGCTTCAAACGTCACGCAAAAGGCAGGCTCTACACTGTTTCTGAATACCATGCAGTGCATGGCCCTTTCCCATGTTTTTTCATCTATGATCCGATATGAATTAGCCATATATTTATCCCTCCAAATCTCTTCTTTCCCAAAATAACCCAGATTGATTCCCTTTCCATGCGCTGTAAATCACTCGCCGGCTATTGCAATAACAGAATCATTTTCCACATGCTTCATCTTATTTGAAAGCGCATATGTAATAATATAGAATACGCCATTTTCATAGTTTCCCGCTCGCCCGTATACATGCCCCATTACAATTTCTTTACCATTTCAATCGCAGAAATCATTAAATCATACCGTATATTTCGCCGCATTTCCTTTTGCCTTATCTACCGGATACTTTATCTCATTCTGCCTTCATAGTCTTGCAATTCATGAAAAATATTATCCACGTAAACAGTATCGTTTTCAATACGATAAAGCATAAAATAGCGATGAGATAAAAAATTGATTCTTCGATATCCTAATTCTCTTAGTTTGGGATTATCACAAAGTTTCAGGCTTCCGGCAACATTTGACAGACTTATTTTTGTTGCTTCAAAATCATTTAATAAATTTCCTGCCGCCTGCTCACTTTTCTTTTCGAACAAAAGATATGTAATGAATCTATCAAGATCCGTCTCCGCATCCCTCATCAAAACAATCTTATAATCCATACTTCGACCTCATATCAGAAATCACGCAATCTGCATCCCTAAACATTCTCTGTTCCCTGGATTTTTCCAATTTTTCAAGTATTTCTTTCTCGGTCATCGGTGCATATGGATTTAATTCTGCATGTCTCTTTATTTCAAAAGAGCATCCATTTGTACTGTTTTTGTAAACCTCATCGAGCTTTTCTTTCAAGGTCCCATCTTTTACATATGGCAAAGCATCAATCTGTTTGAAATTATGTTTTATAATCTTCACATCTTCATCAAATCCGAGAATATAACTCGTTGCGATTTTATAAATGATCTCCGTAGGAGCCAGTCCATAAACCTGTTTTTCGAAGATATGTTTCAGCCTGTCATACTTATCCGGGTACAAGCGTTTCATCTTATCACTTTGATATAAACGCTTTACGATTTCCGCAATATACAGACCTGATTTCATATACAAATCAATGAATGTTTTATCCGGCGTATCGAAACATCCCGGATTTTCTTCTTCCAGCATATCCACCATCTTTTTCACTATTGTCTTTGGTGTAAAAATCTGATTCGTCTTCTGTGGCGGAATATAATCAAAAATATCTTCTACACTTTTTTCATCAAAATAATCCGCCAGTTTCTTTTTCAATGCAAGAAATTCTTTCACCGAATCATCGAATACAACAGGGTCAAACAACTGACCTTCAAACTCTTTTTCCTCTCCGGTTTCCGGGTCAGTATAAGAACCACCATCACGTAAAAATCTGAACTGGTCGAGTGTAATACTCGTTACTTCTTTGAATACATTATCTGGAATAACTGTATCAAATGTTGCAAGGGTTACTTCTTTGTCACCGTATGCCATCAAAAAAGATGGAATGGTTCTTGAGAATCCTCTCAGATGATCCCGAATACCATCTTCAATTACAGATTTCTCACGCTCACGCTTATTTGTCTCTACGGTTTTTACAACATCTTTCTTTGATTCTTCCACAAGTTCCTCAAAACCTGTTTTCAATGTTTCTTGGAACTGTGCTGTTGCTTCTTCAATCTTTTTGTCAAATTCCTGATTGATTTCTGCCGTTGAAAGTCCTGTCTCATGACGGGACTGTAAAGCATCTGTTCTCTCCTGTTCGATCGTATTTTTATCAATTGTGTAATTCATAAATGACTTGTCAATCAGATTGTCCGCAGCACCATTGATTCTTGATTTGAGTTTACGCTTATCTGCCGGCTTCATCTCTGAACCGTATGTATTCTTCGCTTCTGCAAGAATGTTTGCAGTCATCTGATTGTGTGTATTTGATTTCAGTGTATGCAATGCAGATGGAGCTTTTTCAGGTGTATCAACAATCTTCGATACGGTTGAAATTACATCCTCTGTCGGTGCAAAAATCTTATCACCAAACACATCATTCGTTACGCCAATGATAATATCCTCCGGTACATCAACTTCCCCTTCCTCATTCAATGATAAATCATCTTTCACTTCTTCTGAAAAGTTTACCTTTCCCTTCGATTCATCCACCGGCTCAAAATTAGAAATAATATCCATCACAGCCTGTGGTGCACTGAATACCTGTGAAATATTCTGAAACAGAAAATTGCTCATAAACCCTCTTCGTACAACTTCAACGGAACGGATTTTTCTCGGAATCGTCAATACCTTCTCCGCATCCAGTTCAATCAATTCACCATTTTCATCTTCTCCAATTACAGGGAAGAAATTCAACAATTCCTTGATATGTTCCTTACGGGTTTCCAAATCTCCTCTGCCGGCCGATGTATCAGCAGATAAATCATTTGCAAATTCTTCAAAGATGGTCAACGTTCTTGCAGGGTCAAAATCAAATACATAAGCATTTTCTTTTCTTGCATAGCCGGAACCATTTTTGAACAGACAAGGATTCTGCGCACGAAACGCAGCCTGCATATACAAAGAAGGGCTTTTGACATTACTCAACATTAGTACAGCTGTCCATTCCGGAATTGTAATTCCAGTAGTCAACTGACCAACCGACAGCGTGATAGTCTTGTCGTATTTGCTGATTGCATCTACAACTTTATCATATGATTTTTTTGTCTCCTCATCGTCATCCAGCTTACCATCACCGGCAGCAAGAATGATCTCATAATCTTTAAATACAGGGTGATCATGCAATTTCTTAGCCAATGCTTTCGCACTGTCTACTCTATCCAGCAACCAAAATGTATGCTTGAGTTCATCTCTCAGTTCCGGCGTTGAAAATGGAAATTTTTCCTGTAAAGTCATTGCATCCAAAAATTTATCCACTGAAGAATCATACTTGAATTTTCCATTATTTGTACTGAAAAACTCATTCAAATCAAATGCATATTCTTCTGTTTCTCCATTGATTTCAACACCCTGCTGTAACTCATCCTTTACAATTTCAGACATCTGATATGTAAACAGATTCAGCTTAGGCAACGCAGCATATGGATTTTCTTCCTCAGAAGATACATCCCAGTCACGCTTTGCGGTCTGCTCATCAGCATATGTCCAATTATAAATCGCATTATCCGCAAACTTATTGTTTGCCAATGCCTTAAACGGTGTTCCAGATAAATGCAATGTGAATTTACGATTGATGCGGTCAAATGCCACATCTGTTTTATAGGTATCAACACCCTCATGAGCCTCATCAATCACCAGCACATCCCAGTTCATCTCAGCAACTTCACGCAATTTATCCATGCCGTTTGTACTGAAATATTTTGAGCCTTTCATGTCCTGAAGACTGACAAACTCTATACAATTTCCATAATTCTCATCGTCGCCATGAGCCACTAACGAAGATGCATATTTACTTCTTGATAATACGCATGGTCTTCCCTTTAAAGCATCAACTTCACTAACAAACAGATACCCTGATTCTGTTCCCAAAAATTTCATATAATCTTCATACCAGCTGTTCGCAATCGCAGGTCTGTTTGTTACAATCAATACTGTCCTTGCACCTGACTTCTTACAAAAATCATACACAGACAATGTTTTTCCAAATCGAGGTTTTGCGTTCCACAAAAATTCACCGTTTTCATGGTCATTTTTATATGCAATCGTCTGATCAACGGCAGCCTCCTGCTCCTTACGGAGCTGATATGGTACAACCGTTGCTAAACTCTGCGAGTTTCCATGATTTGCTCTGAAATCATAGAACTTGATTTTGGATTCCTGACCTGTCACATGAAACCACTCATTATTTTTACCTGATTCCTGCTCGATACCGGATTTTCTAAGATAAGCATGAAAATCCTTATCTGTAAAACGTTCGCCGGAACCGTCGTCAAAAAGAGCATTGCCTTTCCATTCCAGATTCCATTTTACATCCGCTGTATGGGTCTGCTGTTTGATACGTGTTTCAACGTCTTGTTCTGTATAACCAATCTTTGTCCATCCGTTATGTCTTGCAATTTCAGGAGTGGTATACGCATAAATCATCGGCGTAACACGTTTCGCCGTATTAATATCAGGCTTTCGCATTTATTCCATCTCCTTTACATTGGTCTCAATGAAATTGATTTCTTCATCGGAAAGATTGTATTTTTTATAAAGCTGTTTATCAATATTTGCAATCGACTGTGACCAGTCAATATCTGAGGATGAAGTGAAGTCTTGCAGTGGCACATACTTCCATTTATCAGGCGTTATATCCTGCGTAGTTTTCAAGATGCCAAGCATTGCTCTTACAAATTTAGTCTTAATATACTTTAACGAAGTTTCGACTTCATAATTTGTATCAAAAATTCCAATACTTAAAAATGTCTCTGTTGAACCAACACCCGGATTTCCTACAATTGGTGAAGATATTACTTCTCCAAAACTTCCAACACCATTTGCTTTAGGTATAAAAAGCTTAAATTTATCAAGATTTACCACTTGATTGACATAATCTCGTCTAATAAACTTATATACTCTCTCATTATTTTCACGGCCAAGAATTCTAATATAATCATGTGTTCCATCAGGGATTTTATCATAAAAAATTTGAGGTAATCTTTCAAAAATATTAGTTGACATATCATACGCATGACCTTTACTCAACTGACTAATAGCTTCTGGATGGTTCTTATGCATTACATCAGTCAATCTATATGCGGTTCGTGTCACAACAATATTGCTTAACGAATGGAATTTATCGTCAATAACCTTGCGTAAAATATCATTTAATTCAAAATGTTTTGTAAACACTTCAATTGCTCCGAAATCACATTTATTGTCATGATATGAAATGGCAACACCACCCTTAATATCAGTATTCGGGAAAATTTTGCTTGCATCATCTTCATAATGTAACACTTTAAAATGTTTGTCGCTAAGCATTTTTTTATTCCAGGCTTTAGGTGTACTTCCTGCATTAAATAGAAATCTTGCTGGATGAATAAGTTCTACTTTATCAGCTACTTGATACGCTACATCCATAAATTTATTATAAACAGGTGCTGCAAACGTTTTTTGTTCTCCAACTGTATCTTCTTGATAAGGCGGATTTCCAATAACAAAATCAAATTCCATGCCCTTATCCCTCCTTCATACTTTTGTACGTTATACTTTTATCTTCTCGCCAATCATAGATTTTACAATCTATGGTCTCTGGCAATGTTTCTTCTAATTTTGGCTTGGTTTCATCAACAATTCCCATAAGTTCAAACATCGTCATCTGATGTAGTTCATTTTCCTCTTTTTTCTCACATATATCACCTGTATATGGAATAACGCCATGCAGCCCATCCATTTGCCATAAATTCCAGCTGATAATATCTGCAATGCGCTTCAATGATGAATCTGTCGGTTCTTCCTTCCATCTGTCCCTTGTATACTCACAGAATGTCTCAAGCAAATTGATTCTTGCAATCAACAAATTATCTCCCTGATATTCATATCCGTATACACTTTCAAATGCACGATATACCCACTGATTCCATGTCTTGCGTGTCTCCGTATTCTCATTAACAATACGCAATTTTCTATCTAAAATTCCGATTCTATTATGAATCGGGATAATCTCACCAGTCGCAGCATCATAACGTGATACAAGATATGGAGCTTCTCCACAAGTGATTTCCAATCGCTTAGAATCCACGTAATCCTTCCACGATTTTCCGTCTGGAAACTCGATCTTGTCTTTTGTCACAGTCCACTCATGGTCTTGCTCTACATTGAATACATTTTCACGACCAAACCACTCTGTATCACAATGATTATTCATTTTATTGCAAATCCATGACGGAGTAAATACCTCTGCTTTCTTTCGTGTACGGAGTACCTGTTCTTCCATGCTCTTTGATACACGAGGACGAATATCAACCGTATCACCAAAAAGAATCTTTTTCGTGATATGCATTGTAAAATCAACGCCCTCATATGCATCAGTGGCAAAAATGATATTCTTTTCCGTTGTTCTATCCTTCAAAAGCAGATTTAATACTATGCTTACCGGATGAGATTTCAAGTCGATTAAATCTGACATAAAATCTCCCTTCTTCTATACTTAGTATCTATTAAATATCTGTTTTATATCTACTGATGTTTATATTATAGATACAAAATATCTATTTCACAACCAGCTTTTTACTTTTTGCCTGCCTTTTTCTGCAGGTAATCTGGCATGCTTACTGATTTTATCACACAGAGCATTTACAGCCTGTATTGCAGGCTTAAAAATAAATATAAAAATACCACAGACTGTCTTAATACAATGAGTGGTATAATCATTTTAATAGGAAATTCTAAAATAATTTCAAATTCTCACTGGAACGGATGAATCCGTTCAAACTTTACATGGAAATCCAGAACATCATCAAAGATTTTTTCTTCTTTTCCGTTATACTCTGTCAACAGAACTTTCATTTTATCGTCAATCCATACATTAGATCATTTGATACTAATTCCTCTTTTTTTAATGCAACACCTAACTTATAATGAGCCATTGCATTTCTAAATTCCTTTGCCCAAACCTTTTTAGAAAATATGCAAAAAATAATGTAGCAAGGGTGTGTGCATTTCCAGATCATAAGGCAGAAGCAATTAATCACTTAATAGTATTAGTCTTAGTGGGTTGTGTAAATGAAGACGATATTGAATTTTGAAAGATTATACATATATGAGTGATTATTTGGAATTCATATTCAAATCGGAAACCTTTGATTATAAAAAAGTGAATATATCAGATAATATGTGGTGCAATTTCATGAATAATGACAATTACAGAAAAAGAATGGTTCTTCATTTGAAAATAGGGTAGCCTACAAATATTTATTTGATTAAGAGGTAATTGCTTGAGGATTAGCAGATGGTTTTATTTTTGATGACTGTTCCGGAATGGGAGAAGCAATAAGTCAATTAATGAGGATAAAGAACACTAGTGTTGAATAAATTTGACTTGTAACATAAAAAGAGTTACAATGATAAAAAATATGTTAGGTGATAAGATGAAAAATTTTATTGAAAAAACTTTACATCAGAAAATAGACCTGGTGCCATTTGAATGTACAGATTCTTTCCCGTTGGTTTTTATGGCAAATTATGACTTTTATACTATGGAAATTGGAGGACAGGAATGTATTCTTGCGGTTCTGAAAGAAGAGATAAACTTGTCTACGCTTAGAAAGCAATATAAAAGAATTTCACAGATAACAGGGAAATATTGTGTTCTATATCTAAAAAAAATGAATTATTATTCGAGAGATAAGATGCTGGAAGAAGGAATTTCCTTTATTTGGGAAGAGCGGCAAGTTTACATGCCCTTTCTTGGACTTTTACTTCAACAGAACGAAACCAGAGATGTAAAGCCGTGTTTTAAGATTTCCTTCTTAACGCAGAAACTGTTGTTGACAGCTATCTACGATGAGTGGGACAATGTTCCCGTAACAAAAGCAGCGGAGAGGCTGTCTGTTTCTAAAATGTCTATTACAAGAGTGTTTGATGAAATAGAAAGCCTGAATATTCCCGTATTGAAGAAAACAGGCAGATCCCGGAGATACATCAAAGCCGGAACAAAAAAAGAAATATGGAAAGTAATCAGACCGTTCCTACGTTCGCCATTGCTAAGAGAGTTTCGTTTGGAAAATGAATATCCAGAGAAGCTCATAAAGAGTGGAATATCAGCTTTGGCAGAGTTGTCCATGTTAGGAGATAATCCGTATCCTACTTATGGTATTACGAAATATGATGTCAAGAAAAAAGAAATAGACCGGGAAAAGGAAGTGCCAACAGGAGAACAGCCAGGATGTATTATTCAGGAGCTGGGATATTGTATTCCGTTTAAAGCTGGCTCTGTGATTGATCCGCTGACGGTTTATTTACTTCTAAAAGAGGACGATGATCCAAGGGTTGAAATGGAACTGGAAGAAATGTTGGAGGAGTATGTATGGTAAGAGGAATTGACGTGTTCCGTGATTATTTTGCTGAATATATAGATCAGTATGTATTAATTGGAGGTGCAGCCTGCGACATATCGTTTCAAGAAAATGATTTGGATTTCAGAGCAACCAAAGATTTGGATATGGTACTTGTGGTGGAGGCGTTAACTGAAGAATTTGCATTAAAATTCTGGGCGTTTATACAGGATGGGAAATACCGAAACAGAGCGAGAAGCAATGGTAAACCACAATTTTATCGTTTTGATAAACCGGAAGTGGAAGGATATCCGGTTATGATTGAATTATTTTCCAGAGCAGAATGGGAGTTAAAACCGGAATCTGTTTTGACTCCGATACATATAGATGATTCTGTTTCCAGCCTTTCTGCAATTTTACTCAATGATAGTTATTATGAATTGCTATTAGAGGGCAGAACTGTTATTGATGGCGTATCTATATTGAAGCCATCTTGGTTGATCCTGTTTAAGGCTAAGGCATGGTTAGATCTGAATGAAAAAATGGCACAGGGGCTTCATGTAGATTCAAGGGATATAAAAAAACACAGGAACGATATTCTCCGGATGGTATCAGAGATGGTATTGGAGAAATGCAGCTTGTCTGGTGAGGTAAAAGAGGACATGATGAGTTTCATTGAGAAATTCCATGTAACAGATGCAGAATTAAAAAATCTGAAAATAAGAGGTTTGGAAGAAGCGGATATTACAAGAAAATTAGAACAAATATTCGAATTGGTGTGAATATCATCATTCGTGTGAGTATGATTAAGGGCAGTTATGAGAGTTGATGAGTAAGCCTATTAAAAAATAAGAAAAAGTATTGACTTGTTGTGGTCAAGCGTTTTTGTAACACTTATGGCTAAAAAATATCATAAATCAGTTACGCTGCATTCCTTGCCTCAAACGGAGTTTGATAACCATTGAAACTGTGAGAACGTACATGATTGTAGTCAATGTATGCAAATTGATTGACGCAAAAGATTTACAGGTAACAGTGATTAAAGGGATTGAAATGAAAACGCAGAGCTGATTAACTCAGTGATAAATCGGTGTTTGTTCAGGAGGATACTATGGCACTTAATATAGCCGAAACATTTGAATTGTTGTTTGATAAAAACAATAATGTTGCATACAAAGCATTGCAGAAATTGCAAAAAGAAAGTCAAGAAACAGATTGTGTTTATCCCTATATGGATAGATTAAGCGATATGCTTGACAGTGATAATTCTTATATTCGTACAAGAGGGCTTACATTGCTTGCTTATAATGCGAAATGGGATAAAAATTATAAAATTGACGAGATTATTGACAAATATTTAAAACACATAACGGATGTTAAGCCTATCACTGCAAGACAATGTATCAAGCTGTTACCGCTTATTGCAAGGTATAAACCAGAGTTAAAGAACGATATTCTTTCCGCACTTTATAAGGCGAATATATGTGTTTATGATGATAGTATGCAACCATTGGTTTATAAGGATATTCAAAAAGCATTGAAAGAAATACAGAAATTATAAGCACAACTTCCCGTTTGTCGGGGAGTTACATAGAACAAAGAATCGGTGTTCATAAGGTAGGAATAATGGTTAGAGAAGTAAAATGGACAAAATATTTATGGCTGAGCTTGCTCTCATTTGGAGCATTTATGCTGGAATATCTGTCAATCTTTATGATTGAAGTTATATTCCAACATATGGACATACAGAATTACACAATGCAGCAAAAAAGTATTCACTGTATCATAATGGCTTTTATGTGGACGTTTTTCATTGGTGTTCTCCTGCTTTTTTCAAGGAAACATTACAATTTTCCAGAGAAGGTGAACAAAACGGATAAGATTTCCTTGAAAAATTGGGCAGTAACGCTTGTGAGCTTCATCGGCTGCAAAATTATCACTTTCATTGATTGGCATACATTAAAAATCGTCGGAGAAGCACAGGGTAAAACCATATTCCAATTTTGTGTGCAATATTTATACTATTTATTTGAAGTGATGCTTGTTCTTCTAATCATAACATATGGGCAAAAAGCGATTGAAACCTTGTTGAAAAAAGATAGTCTAATTCCTTTTGGCGGTATTATATTGGCTATGACATGGGGAGCGTATCATTTCGTATCAAGAGGAGTAGGACTTGAAATCTGGAACGGAATTTCTACTATGATATTTTCTGTTCTTAGTGGTGTAATGTATTTGCGATTAAACAAAAAATGCTTGTATAGCTATCTTTTTATCGCTATGGGTTATTTGCTATAAATTCCTATTTATCGGGATGGTATATACAAAGAAAAGTCGGAGGAAATAGATAATATGCTGATAGTTGAATTAGTTATTTTATGTGTCCTGTTTTGGGGAATATTAACCGTATTACCAAAAAGAATCTTTTCCGTTATTCTATCCTTCAAAATCAGATTTAATACTATGCTTACCGGATGAGATTTCAAGTCGATTAAATCTGACATACTTACTGTTTTTATCACACAGAACATTTACAGCCTGTATTGCAGACTTAAAAATAAATATAAAAATACCACTGACTGTCTTAATACAATGAGTGGTATTATGATTCGTTATTTTGATTTTTCTGATAGAGTACTTCGTCGTAAAGTTCATAAAGTTTTTTCCCTAAATCGTTTATGGAATCCTGATTATCCATGCCCCTGCAAACAATTTCATCGTTTATCAGCAATTGCAATTCTCCGATATCTGATATTTCCAATTCCGTATTATCATTTTCCAGTTTATTTGATTTAAGAATCAAAGATTTAGCATCTTCCACCTCTCTCATAAGGAAATTTACCATTTCGGTTTTTAGTTCTATTATCATGCCTTTATCCCCTTTCATCATCTCGGATTACATTGAATCAATGTTCCAGTTTTCGGATTGTTCCTTGTTCCAATCACATGTTCTAAAAAATAAATACTCATATCTGGATTCTTGCACAAGACATAATCCTGTAGTAGTTTTCAACTGTTTCTCCATCCTCGTCCTCTGCCACAATCAAATTGCTTACAGCTTTCAATGCTTCCGGAACATAGAAAGCGATTTTTTCATATGTTCTTACAGTAGGCGTCTCAAGTAGAAGCCACCGTTTTCTTTCAGCCATTTCTGACACTTGCGGTATTCCGGAAATACCCGCTCTACTTCTGCATAAAATGCTGCTGAATGATTCATGTGCTTTCTATGACAGAGTTCATGAACAACCACATAATCAATTACTTCGTCCGGAAACAACATCAGAAGGCAGTTAAAATTCAAGTTTCCTTTTCCGGAACAACTACCCCAACGAGAACGCTGATTGCGAATCGTGATTCTTCCGTAAGTAACCCCCACGATTGGAGCATACTTCTTTACTTTTTCCGGAATTACAACCAATGCCTTGTCTGCCAATTCATGAATCTCCTCCATGGTAAATGGTTCCATTGGCCCCAATGCTTCCTGACGTTCCTGCATTTTTGCCAGATGCTTTTCCATCCAGCTGCGTTTGGATTCAAGGAAAGCATTGATCTCTTGGCGAGACATGCCCTTTGGAGCACGGACAAGAATACTGTCTGGTTTCAACTCGATAGCAATGGACTTGCGGGAGCTGTAAATGATATGAAATTGTAATTTTTTATTATTTATTGTACTCAAACCAAGTCACCTGCTTTTTGTCATGTTTAAATTAAAGTGATTGCTTAACTATAATAAACCTTAATCTTTCATGCGTCAATTAATCATTTCGCATCATATCATTCGCAATATAGATTACATAATTCGCATAATTTCATTGATCTCGTTGATATTTTGCGAATTATATTGTATAATATGCGAAACAGATGTTAATTCTTATAATGATTGGAGTTGTTCATAATGATGACATGTAAAGAAAAAGCAGTTGAATGGGGTCTTTCCGTACGATCAATAAATAGTTTATGTAAACAAGGTAAAATTGCAGGTGCAATAAAAGTGAAAGGCGTCTGGCAAATTCCGGATAATGCAACAAGACCAGTTGATGGAAGAATCACTTCTGGTAAATATGCCGCATCTATCAAACCTTATACTCTAAAAACTCTTCCAATAGGAATATCTGATTATGCACGAACGAAATCGCAATATTACTATGTTGATAAGACTTTAATGATCAAAGACTTTCTTGATCAAAAACCTCTTGTTTCTTTATTCACCAGACCTCGACGTTTTGGTAAAACTTTGAACATGGATATGCTCAGGGTATTTTTTGAAATTTCAGATGAAGATACGAGCAAATATTTCGTTGGAACCAATATATGGAAATGTGGCAAGACTTATCGCGACCATCAAGGAAAATATCCGGTTATTTTTCTTACGTTTAAAGATGTAAAATTTGACTCTTGGAATATGACACTTGATAAGATAAGAGAACTTTTACAGGCTGAATTTGGGAGACATCAGATACTTCTTGACAGCGAAAAACTTGCTCAGTATGAAAAAGAATATTTTTCAAGAATTCTTAATGGAACAGCATCTGAAGTGGATCTTACATCAGCACTCGAAAAACTGTCACAAATGCTGCGAAAGCATTACGGTATTGCACCAATCATTATTATTGATGAATACGACACACCGATTCAGGAAGGCTATTCGAAAGATTTCTACGATGAGATTATTGGATTCATGAGAAACTTCTTTTCCGGTGCATTCAAAGATAACAAGAATCTTTCTTATGGGTTCCTTACCGGTATTCTTAGAATCGCACAAGAAAGCATTTTCAGTGGACTTAATAATTTAAATGTAAATTCCATTATGGATTCTGAATATGATAAATTCTTTGGATTCACTCGTCAGGAAGTACATGAAATGCTTGAATACTATCATGTACTCGATAAAGAAGAAGAACTGAAAGATTGGTATGATGGATATCTTTTCGGAAATGAAGAAATCTACAACCCTTGGTCCGTGATCAACTACATATCAAAGAACTGCACTCCACAAGCTTATTGGGTAAATACCGGAAAAAATGAAATTCTTGACGACATGTTAAAAATTGCAACTGACGATATCACAAAACGCCTCCATGCTCTGTTGCGCGGAGAAAGTGTTGTTGCAAGAATTGATCAAAACGTTGTTTATCGTGTGCTTCCAGAAGATCCCGGCAATATTTATAGTTTACTTTTAGTAGCCGGATACCTCAAGATTTCAAAGAAAGAGCTTCAACCGGATGGCTCCTATTTATGCGAAGTATCCATTCCAAACAGAGAAATCTCTGCTGTTTATAAGAGTGAAATTCTCTCCCATTTATTACAGGTTGGAGCTATTACAAGAACAACTGCTAATAAAATTGCAGAAAGTCTTTATATTGGCGACTTCGTAACATTGCAAAAGGCTATTGGCGAATATATGGATAAATCTATCAGTTTTTACGATGGTGGTTCCGAAGGATTTTACCATGGTTTAATCTTAGGTCTCATTGCTTTGATGGATAATCAATACAAAATTAAGTCCAACCGTGAATCCGGGGATGGAAGATACGATATCTCCTTATTTCCAAGGAACTCAAAATACCCTGGTATCATTATGGAATTTAAATGGGGAAGCAATCTGGATTCAAATACACTTGATAAACTCGCGAAAAATGCATTAGATCAGATAGATACAAACCGCTACGATTCAGAAATGACTGAGATTGGTATTACCGATATCCTCAAACTCGGAATCGCATTTTCCGGTAAGAAATTAAAAATCAGAACAAGAGAATGAATTAAGAATGATGTTCGGAAGAATGCACGTTCGCTCTGGTCCCGAAACAACGTGCATTTTCCCATCCATTTGAAAATCCATTATATCTCTGCTTTATTCATGCTTTCACCTCAGGTTCCAATCGTTTTTAATCAAACTGTGTCTTCCAATTCTCACTCAATATAGTTCCTGTACTTTCTTTTTGAAGATAAGCATGACAGCCACAAGAGTAATGACAGCGACGAAAAGGATTTGCAGGAAAGACTCCTTATAGGTTGTGTTTTTGCTGATCATTACCTGTCGAAATACAATGACAACCAGCGAAGTAACGATTGTTGCAGGAATAGATTTCCGAATCATGCCAATGATGAACGGCCATAGCGATAAGATTGTGCATACGATTACCGTCGTTATTGCCATTGGTATCCATGTATGAAGCATTGAGGGGTAAAATGTTCCCTCCAACATATCAAAAAATCGATCCGCAAACACAATATAAGCACTGCAGCAGGCATATCCAATTGACATTGAGATTGCTGTATCAATCATAATGATCGTCAGTTTACTTGCAATTAATTTCATCCGGTTCAAAGGGTAGGAGAACAGAATCGTCATTGTTCGCTGATTATATTCTCCGATAATCAATCGCGCAGTTAAAACCGACGAGTATACAAGAAAAATACACGACATCAGCAGCCCGATAACGAGATATGTGCTTTCAAAAGTGTCTTTGACCTGCTCCGGGTCTGTCATGCTGTCCCATAAAGAGATTGTAATGAAAAGAATGCTGAAAAGAATTGCTGCAATCATAAAAATAACATTTTTAGCAATCCCGAATTTTCTTAACTCCAATTTAATCAGGTGTGCCATATCATTTTCCCTCCTCGGTAAGCTGGAAAAAGAAATCTTCCAGCGTGTCCTGTTTTCGCCCCATGCTCTCCAAACCAATGCCATTCTCAACAAGGGCTTTTGATAGGATTTTCCCTGAAACATTGCAATCATAAATGTGAATAAATTCTTTGTCCAACACACGAATTTTCTTCACTCCAATACTGTCAAGCAGTGTGGCAGCGCGAGTCACATCATCAACCTGCAAACTGATATAATCTGTTTGATACCTGTGAATCTCTTCAATCGGCAATTCGGCTAAGAGTTTTCCATGTTTGATAATTCCAATCGTATCAGCAAGAAGGTCCACTTCAGACAAAATATGGCTGGAAATAAAAATTGTTGTTCCAACTTCCTGATTTAACCGCTGAAAAAGATTTCTCATTTCACGAATGCCTTCGGGGTCTAAAGCGTTGATCGGTTCGTCCAAAATCAAAAATTCCGGTCTTGCCAGAATGGCTCTTGCAATGGCAAGGCGCTGTTTCATTCCTAAAGAATACTGGCGGACTTGTTTTCCCTCGATGTTCTGCAGGTCCACCAAATGTAAAACTTCATTAATTCGTTCTTTATTGGGAAACCCCATATACTCACAGTGCAGTTCTAAATTTTGTCTGGCAGTCATCTTGTCGTAAAAATATGGGTTCTCAATGATAGAACCAACCTTTTTGAATATTTCATAGCTGTGATCGGTAACTTTTTCACCGAAAAGAAGAACCTCTCCTGCATCTGGCATAATAAGGTTTAAAATCATTTTCATGACTGTGCTTTTCCCTGCACCATTCGGACCAACAAAGCCATATATTGACCCCTTTGGTATGTGAAGATTTACATCGTTCACAACGGCATTTCCTTTGTAAGCCTTTCGCAGGCCTACCGTTTCCATGATATAATCCATTTTATGCGCCTCCTATATGGCTGTCATTATACAAAATGGACTTCTCTTTTTTCTTTCGTAAATCTAACGATTTTCTAACTTTTCAAGATAATTGTGAAAATGGTTTGAATAGCTGTATACCGAGTTACTGAATGATATATTTTGTTCCATAAACACGCAAAAAATCAATCGCAAAATTTTACGATTGATTTTTTGATTGATTTCTGGTTGTTTTTTTCTTTTTTGTCCGTTTTTGATCTTATGATATCTCTTTTATCGCAGCTCTATGATCTGAAAATCATCTGATTCTTTTGCAATCTGACATAATAACTGACGCATATTGCTTTCTTTTAAGCTTCCGTCGAGTACGATCGTAACTTTCTGTGTGCCAGCTTCGGTCCGCAGATCCATCCGGTCGATCGAAACACCATTTAATTTTATCATATTCACAAACAGATTTAAGTCGCTCGTATCTTTTACGCATGAAAATGTGATCGTAATCTGCTCATGCTGCTGAGCCTCATCAAGTCCGCTTTTTTCAAGTTCCGCCGCAAGCGTTTTATCCTGAAGATCTTTCATGATCCCATACTGATATCTTCTGCTGACGCTCATCAAATGTCTTAAAAATGCCACATATTCATCATAAATTGCCGGATCAACGCCGTCTGCTCTTTTTTCAATAATGGAAAGTTCGCGCTCCAGTACAAATACGCTGTCGCTGCCCATTTCACTTTTCGCTTCCGCTACCTGTCTGGAACACCCCATACGATTGATAAATAACGGTTTCATCTGTGTATCGATCGCATCAATCTGCTCTCTTACTTCATCTAATGTCAATTCTGTTCCCTCCTGTCCATTCCTTCTGATCAAATTTTATACGATTGCACCTTGTCTTTCAAGTTCTGCATGAATTTTCTTGATATCCACGGAAGCATGAAGCGCCTGATATGCTGCCGCCACGCCTGCCGCATGTCCGGTTGCAAAGCAGGTTCCCATTACACGGACTGCCGCGAATCCAATGGAATCTGACGATACAATCCTGCCCGCTCCATACAGATTCTCTATGTCTGCCGACTGCAATGCACCGAGCGGAATGTCAAAATAACTGCCGCTCTCCACATCCATATAAACTGCCATCTTATTCAGGCTCTTATGGATCTCCGGCTTCCATCCGCCGCGTGCAACGCCATCTGGAGATTTTGTCCTCTGAAGCACGTCTTCTGCTGTGATCGTCTGCTTTCCAACCATTCTTCTTGTCTCCCGAAAGCCGATTGAAGGTCCCATAACCGCAAGCTCTGCATGCTCCATCCCAGGCATATATGCTTTTAATGCTTTTGCATAGGACAGCACTTGTCTTCTTCCATCTTTTTCCAGTTTTGTCACTTCCCGTGCATCCAGTCCTTCCGGAATGACGGTTGGAAGCAATACCGTGACAATATCAGATCCTTCCGTCACCTGAATAAATCCCTTCTCTCTGGTCAGATATGGAATTCCCTCTTCCTTTGCACGCAGCACTGCCTTTTCTACCGCATTTGGAGTCATTGGTTTTGACGTATCCACGCCGCTCATGCGGAACGTCAGCGTCGCCGCCTGAACACTTCCGTCTTCATCTCCCCACGATGTTCTTGCACCTGCAAGCCGTACGAGGTTTGCATCGCCGCTGGCATCTACAAAGCCGGCCGCTTTTACGGTAAAGATTCCTTCATCATCCGCACATTGAAGCGACAGGATCCTGTCTCCTTCTGTCTCCGCACCGATCAATACGGCATGCATCAGACATTCTACCCCTTCCTGATCCATCAGATTATCCAATGCACATTTTAAATATTCCGGTTGAAAATTAATATTTTTATTGCCTGCAGCAGAAATAATATAATTCATCGTATTGCCAAGTTTTTGCATTTCCTGCAGAACCAGGTCACCGATTCCGGCCACCACCTTTACCGGGTCGCCGCCGCAGGTAAAGAATCCGCAAAATGCCGCTACTCCGCTGTTCGTCGCCTCGCCGCCGAGATAGGGATTTCTTTCTATTAAAATAGTTCTTGCACCGCTTTTTGCCGCACCTGCTGCAGCCGCTACGCCGGCAGGGCCGCCGCCCACTACTGCTACATCATATTCGAAACTTCTGTTCATACCGGTCTCTCCTTGATTATTCTATATCTTTACATTACCAAAGAACCCAATGGATATGCAATAAATGTTAATACTAAAATTGCCATGACTGCGAAAATTCCTCCCCAGATGAACATTGATTTTGTATCCGTCCATCCGGATCCGATCGCAACCGTGTTAACCGTACTCTGTCCTGCCGGAGTCATATTGCTGACACCTGCTGCAAATCCTACCATACATACGGCAGACGCTACATTGACGGAACCTGCCGGAAGAGCTGTCAGTACCGATAATGCTACGGCACTTACAACCGTCGTCGTAACGATATTGGAAGAGAAGTTTGTTTCCAACACTGCCCATGTCATAAAGAATAAAATCATACCAATCACCGGAAGGCTTCCGGTCAATGGCTGTAAAGTGGATGTCAGCCATTCACTGATCCCGACATCTGCATTTGTCAGACAAGAACCGAGCTGTGTTGCTGCTGCCGTCATCAAAATACTTCCCCACAAAATTCCTTTACTCGTTACTTCTTTAAAATTCATAATACGCTCGCCATCTACCTGTGCAATAAAAAGGATCACACATCCGAGAAGAGGAGGCATTGCTGTTGACCATCCATTGATCATCGTATATACATCCGGCAGTATCCCTTTGATCAGACTCGGGCCAACCCATAAAAATACTGTTAAAAACATAACCGCAAGTATGATTTTTTCTTTTTTATCTGCCGCTGGAACGGTTCCGCGTAAGTTCATTGCCTTTTCCGGCTGAATCTCCCGAATGTCATCCGGACGATAGATAAATTTAAATACTAAAATCAGCAGGATAATTAAGATAATTCCGGTTGGAATACCCATTGCCATATACTGGAACTGATTGACATCATTGCCGGTAGCTGCCGTATAATATCCGATTGCCATCGTCGGCCACACATGTCCGATTGCTGTCATACCGGAAGATAAGCTGATGCAGAAAGCAGTTCCCATCATGATCATGTTGCCTGTCTTACCACCCTTTTTCACTTCAAGCACACGAAAGATGTCTTCCAAGAACGGCATAAATGCCACAAATAATACCGATGGTGAGATAAACAGTCCCATAAATGTAACTGCCGCAAATAAAAAGCATACAAAATACCACGGACCCTTTCTTGCGATGCCGTTCGTGATAAAGGAAATCGTGCATCGGCGGACAAAATTCGTCTTGGACAACGGATATACAAGTGCAAATGTAAAAATTAAGAACGCAACGGTTGTATTTCCAAATGCACCCGCAAATGTCGGACCAAATCCGAAAATCGGAATAAATCCAAGTGCTAAAAGTGTGATCATACTCGGCCAGTCAATGGATAACCCGATCCACATGATCAGGGAACCAAAGAATACTCCTAAAACTGCCATTGCATCTGCCGACAATCCTCCGGCACCCGGTATCAGCCGCGAACCGACGATGACCACAAGTGCCAAAATCAGGACAAGCGTTGATTTTGTGTTTTTCTTTGTCATAATTTTTTCCTCCATTTTTTTAATTAGTGTTTTATACTTGTTGTTTTTATCTTAATTCAACGCTTGATATTTGTAAAATATTTAGTTATTATGAAATTAATAGGAAAGTCCTATAACATGAAAATACTTTGTAGAAATGCACAAATTGATACTTTATAATGGACAGAAAGGAGATTTTTTTATGCAAATTCACCAATTACGCTATGCCTTAAAAGCAGCAGAAAAACGGAACTTTTCCGCTGCAGCAAAAGAACTGTATATCTCACAGCCCTCACTTTCACAGCAGATTTCCAAATTGGAACAGGAACTCGGTATTCCTCTTTTTATCAGACATTCCAAATCCGTTTCCCTGACCGATGCCGGGGAACAGTTTATGATCTCTGCGGAACGTATTTTGAACAATATTGACCAGCTGACCGATCTGATGAGAAAATACAGCCGTCTGGAAAGCGGAACATTCCGAATCGGTATGCTATGGATTGCCGGCTACCTGGGACTTCCAAAGATCATCACAGACTTCAATCAAAAGTATCCGGATATTACCTATGAACTGACAATCGACGGAAGCAAGGCACTTCTGCAAATGCTGCTTGCACGTTCGATCAATGCGGCGTTTCTGATCAGCCACGAAAAAGAGCTTCGCAGAGAAGAAGACCTTTATTATCAGAAATTACAGGATGATTATTATGTAGCAGTTGTGAATCAATCGCATCCTCTCGCCAAAAAGGATTTGCTCGATGTCGATGATTTCCAAAATCACACAATCATTATGCCCTCCAGTGAATCTGCATTCCGTAAGGAACTCGAACTTCTTTTTGCAAGATATTATGTGACCCCTCAAGTTTTGTGCGAAACAAGCCAGTCCGATATCGGCATGCAGCTTGCAGAACAGGGGTTGGGCGTCTACTTTTCCTCAAACTCAATCGCCCATGCATTAAAGACGGAACATCATGTCATCGTTCCACTGAAAATTGATCTGCACCGTACCATTTTCTATGTTACGTTAAAAGAATTGCTGGACTCTCCGATCAGCCGGACATTCACGGCATTTGTCAGAGATTATTCATTATGATCTGCCCGATTATTTATCATTTATGCAAATGGATATGATCCAGAACACATTGACACTTTGTGCATAATGCGGTTAACAAAATATCC
>Ga0129309_1000564_pt1 | contig 27112 bp, 40 predicted proteins | sample L1105metagenome_FD_94439 | JGI IMG/M metagenome (GOLD analysis project Ga0129309, IMG submission 94439) | Ring-tailed lemur group fecal microbial communities from Wisconsin, USA - L1105 metagenome | ecosystem: Host-associated > Mammals > Digestive system > Large intestine > Fecal | place: USA...
ACATACAAACCGGGAAAGCACTTCATAGGTGCTTTCCTGTATTTATTCCTCCTTAGCTCAGTCGGTAGAGCGCATGACTGTTAATCATGATGCCACTGGTTCAAGTCCAGTAGGGGGAGCCAACTAATTGAGACCAAAAAGATATTATGCCCGCAAACGGCTTGACAAAGCCACTTGCGGGCATAAATCTTTTGAAAAACAGGATTCGCGGTCCACAGATATTTTCGACGCAAAAGTGGACTTGAACCCTACCACACAAAATTTTCTTGGTTGAATTTGTGTAGTTTGCACATAATTTAAATAAAGCACAAATGGGCGCCTGTAAGTTGCTTTTCTATTTATGGAAAACGATTTACGGGTGCCCTTTTTTGTTTTCCGGCGTAATTCGGAAATACAATCAGTCACAAAGCCGTTACGGGCTTGAAATAAAATACGGAGGTAACACAATGAACAACGAAAATAAGCAGACCAAACCTGCCAGCCGGGCTCCGGTCTACTGCCCGCTGATCGGGCAGAACGGCAATATCTATAACCTTGTTGGGATCGCGGCAAAAACCTTGAAAAGAAACGGTTTATCAACCGAAGCGTCCGAGATGACGGAAAAGGTTTTTGGCAGCGGCAGCTACAATGAGGCGCTGGGTATCATCGGCGAGTACGTCAACATTACATCGGTCGATGAACCCGCCGAGGATATAGAAATGGGAATGATATAGTCCATTCCCCGAAAAGTGGAGGTAAACATGATCAAAGCAACAATTCAGAACAGTCTGTACTGCACAGAAATACGATTTCCGTGTTCGGAAACGGAGCTGTCGAAAAAGCTCGGCGAGCTTGGCATGAATCCGGAGCATCTTGCGCCGATGGCAACAGTTATCGAAATAGAGCCGTCCGAGCTGTCAATGCTTGAAGATTTCGAAGTAAGTCTGGACGCTTTGAATTATCTGGGGAAGCGGTTTGATGGAATGGACGAGCTTGAATATAAGCAGTTCCTTGCCGTGTTGAGCTGCCCCGAAATCAGCGAGGGGTGGGGCTTGAAAAATATCATCAACCTTACCGACAACCTCGCGCACTTTACGCTGATTGAGGCTACGGACGATTTGGAAAAAGTCGGTCTGATCCATATGTTAAATGTTCGCGGAGCGCTTACCGAGTTCGAATACAAAAATAGTGAATGGCTCGCCGCAGAGGGCATGAAGCTGCTGGATTCGGGCAAAGGGATCGACACCAAATACGGAAAGCTATTCATTAACGAGGATATTCCGTTCGAGGAAAATTTCAACGGCACAACATTCCCCGCATATTATTGCGAACCAAATGCGTTCGTGATGGTCGAAATAGGGCACGGCGGCTTGCTTGAATTTGTGGAAATGCCATGCGAGGATATCGCGGTCAAAAAGGCGCTGTGCAGACTTGGCGCGGAAAATATTCTTGACTGCAAAATCGAAGTCGATTCGAGCAGGGATATCTCCGACGAGTGGTGGGAAAAGATTTGCGCGGTCGAAAAGACAAGGGATATCTTTGGCTTGAATGAGCTGCTGAAAACCGAAGATATCCTCTTGAAACAGGAACAGCCCGTGAGCATATTTAATAAGGAAGTTGCGAGAATTTTGAGAGAAAACGACTTTACTGTTTCCGAGAACAGCGGTTGTATCAGCGTTTTTTCAGACGGCAAAGAGGCAGCGAAAATCTTCGGCAATGGAATGATAAGCGCGCCCGATAATACCTCGAACGACGCGTATTTTGAGATCAAAAAAATCGCGGGTACCGTCAGCGAATATTGTTTCGCTTACGAAAAAGCCGCGCCGCTGAAAGCGGAAGGTTTGTTGGAAAAATACCGCTGCCTTGCGGAATTTAATAGCACGGTCTTCGCTGCAAAGCACACCGAATACGGCTTTGAGTTCGTCACTTGGGACAGAACGTTTGACGGCAAAGCGGTTTGTCAGGGGAATTACTTTGAGGATTATGCAGCGGCAAAAGAAAATTTTGCAACCCGATCCGGACTGATTGATAAGGATAAGCTGTTCGGCACGGAGGAACTTGAACAACTCGAAAAGTGCGTGAATTTCACTATAAGACACAACGGCGATTTAAAATTTGACGACTGCGAATTTCTCGGAAAATTGAGCGAAAAAATATCCGAAAATATTCCGGAGCAAAAACAAAATATTGAGCCGGAAATGACGATGTGAGGTATGTGATGAAGATAAAATTTAAAAGCGCTTGGCACAGAAAAACGTTTACGGAGTTTATCGCCACAAATGTCCATAATCCTTATAACAGCCGCAGCGAATATGTCGCGGCTGTTTTTTTATTGTCCGCAGATAAGTTTTTGTGGAAGAAAGCGCGGAGCGCGCTGACGGGATATTCCGTCAACTTCAAAAGCATTGATATCACGGGAATAACCACCGAGGGCTATGCGTTGTTTACGGCGGCGAAAGCGGTATACCACGGCGGCGCAGATATTTCGTTAAATGAATTATGCGACGTGAATCTGATCGACGATTCGACCGTGATGACGATATTTGCGGGAGTTATGCTGTTCAGGGATAGCATTGGACTGCTGAATTGGAGGGTTTAAGATGATAAGATTTGATATTAAAAACGGAAACGACCGGCTAAGATTCGATATGCCCACCTGCGAGTTGGCAGATCATCTGGGCAGTATCGGAATTTGTAAGGATATTCCGATAGGCGGCACGGAGAAGATCTCTGTGGATTATTATCCGACTGAGGATGATGACAAGATCGCGAAAATCGTTTGCGACAGACTCTTGCCCGAGGATAAGATTTCCGATGTGAATAGGCTTTGCGCAAGGCTTGACGGGCAATGGCAGATTACCGATGAGGAATTTGAAAGCGCCCTCTCGGAAAATGATGTTCGCGGTGCGCTGAACATAAAATCGGCTTATGAGAAGCTGCGCGAGGATTTGACGCAAACAAACGATTTGAGTATGTAAAGGCGCGAGCCTTAACATAAAAAATTTTTTTCGAGGGGGTGAAATTATGGCGATGAGCAGAGGGCGTATCAAGTTCTACAAGGAGCATTATCCGCGCGGAACAAGAGTGCAGCTTGATTCTATGGGCGATGACCCGCGTCCTGTTCCCGCGGGAACAAACGGCACGGTTGTCGCAGTCGATGATATCGGCACCTTGCACGTAAAATTTGACAACGGCAGGGCGCTCGGAATCTGTCCAGAGGCGGACAGATTTCACAAGATATCCGAACAAACGGAATCGCAGGAACCGAAACTGTCGATGTGACCAAAGCGAAAATAAAAGTAAGGAAGTGGTGTTATAGCAATTAAATTTTTCGATTGCTTTGCCGGAATCGGCGGATTCCGCAGCGGTCTCGATCAAGCGGGCGGATTTGAATGTATCGGATATTGCGAAATAGACCGCTATGCTGCAGCCGCTTACAAAGCCATTTACGACACGGAGGGGGAGGATTTTTATAGCGACATCACGAAAATCAATACGGAAAACCTTAAAGATTTTGACCTCCTCGTCGGCGGTTTTCCGTGCCAACCTTTCAGCAACGCGGGCCGTCGCTTATCGTTCGCTGATCCGCGGGGTACTCTCTTTTTTGAGCTCGCAAGAATCCTTGAAGCCAAGCGACCTCGCTATTTTATCTTTGAAAACGTTCCCGGACTGCTTAGTGCTCAAAAGGGGTATTGCTTCGCAAAAATCCTTGACACGCTTTGCAAATTGGGGTATAGCGTATGCTGGCGCGTGCTTGACAGCAAAAACTTCCGAGTCAGACAGTCCCGACGACGGGTGTTCATTGTCGGATGTCTTGGAGAACGAAGTCCCCTCGAAATACTGGCTTTCGGAACGCAGTACAAGAAAAATATCCGGCTGCTGATAAACGGCGGCTCGCAGGGCAAGCGCGTCTATCTTACAAACGGCGACGCGGTAACCCAATGCTCCGGTTCGGGCGGCGGAGGCGGAAAAACGGGACTGTATCTTATCGATCAGAACCCGAATCCGCAAATAACCGACAATGCCCGATGTATAACGGCGCGGCAGGACAGCGGTGTGAGCAATCACCACGGCGAGCATTCCGCCGTTCTGGTAGAAGAACCGCAGCCGATCATCAATCCGTTCAAGGAAACGACACGACAGAACGGGCGGCGCGTTAAAAATTCCGGTGAGCCTATGTTCACCATTACCGTGACGGATCGGCACGGCATTGTGCATTGCGGACGGATAAGGCGGCTCATGCCGATTGAGTGCTGGCGGTTGCAAGGGTTTAGTCGTGAGCAATTTAATAAGGCGGCGGCGCTCGGAATGTCCGACGCGCAGCTCTATAAGCAAGCGGGAAACGCCGTGACTACTACGGTTATCGAGGCTATCGGGAAACGGCTGAAAGCGTTTGACGAGAAGTACGGAGGTGAGATTTTTGCCGAACCATATTATGAACCGACTGCGCTTGGAGGGGGATCAGAACAGAATTGACGAGCTGCTGAAAAGCGTTAAGGGAAAAGACAGCGTGTTGGATTTTAACAAGATAATACCAATGCCTCAAGCGTTGAACATTGAATCGGGAAGCCGCACGGAGAAAGGTCTAAAAGCGTATAAGGATTTTGTGTACGTCTACACCTTTTCCGGAACCGAGCAGAAAGACCTGCTGAATATCCCGGAAGAAAAAGAGGAAATTTTCCTCCGCACACGGCAGGATATCAGGCGCGACGAATGGGAGCTCGGTAAAACTGCTTTTCAGAACGAGCAGAAATACGGCGCGGCAACATGGTACGAATGGCGAATAAATAATTGGGGAACAAAATGGTCGGCGTATAACGCGGAAATCGGCGAAGATAACACAATCATGTTCAACACGGCTTGGTCGAGGGCAATGCCCGTGATCCAAAAGCTTGCCGAGAATTTCCCCAATCTCAAATTCGAATACTGCTGGGCTGACGAGGATTTGGGCGTGAACGTCGGAATGGCTGAATTTGAAAACGGAGAAGTCACCTTTGACGAATTCTACAACGCCCATTCCTATGACGCGTATGAGCTTGCCGCGGATCTTTGGGATATCGATCTTGCGGAAGAAGGCTTCGTTTTTAATGAGGAAACGCGGTCATATGATTACCGCCCCGACGAGCAGGATGAAAGCCCGAAAATGGAGTGAGGTGAAGTTTTGAAACCCATAAACGCTAGCGAAGCCGACTACGAGCGTTTTGAGCTTCTCGGTCACGACGCGCTTTTTACTTGCTTGCGGATCGACCGGAAGTCGCTCCCCGAGGGGCTTCACGCGTATGATTTACGCGATGAGGATTCTACGGGAGAAATATGCGAGCTGAAAAGTCATGTCATGGTAAACCATTGGGGAACAGTCGTCACGCGCGAGCCTATCGAAGGCGCTGATGAGGGAATCGACCTTGACGAAAATGACTACAACTACCTCGGCGAGAATATGACGCTCGATGAGTTTGCAAATCCCGCTCCGACGATGGAGCAAACCATGTTATAAATAATTGTGTTCGCCTGTGAAACAGCGGGTGCAGCACAACTCCAAATTGAATACGGTTGATTGGTCACCTTGCTGTTTTGCAGAAAACGCAATTCGGGAGGTGATGAAAATCAACAGTTTTATGAGCTGGATCGGCGGTAAAAAGAGCAGCCGCGATATCATTATTCCGAGATTTCCATTGTATTATGAAAAATACATTGAAGTCTTTGGCGGAGGCGGCTGGATACTTTTTGCGAAGCCGCCCGGCAACGATCATGAGGTGTTCAATGACGCAAATTCAAACATATCAAATTTGTTTTACTGCGTTCGCGAACACAGTGAGGAACTGATCGAAAAGCTGCGGTTCGTCTTGAACAGCCGCGAGGATTTTGACAGGCTCAAGCACATCATCAGCGAAAAAGCGGAGATCGGCGATGTGCAAAGAGCCGCGAATTTCTATCAATTGATAAGATATTCATACGCAAGCTCCTGCGATAGTTTCGGCGGCAAACCGCACAGTATGTGGAGCAACTTTCCGCTGATTGAACAGGCTTCGCGGCGGCTTCAAAAGGTCGTGATCGAGAATAAGGATTTCGAGAAACTCATCTCTGCTCAGGACAGTGAGGTGAACTTTTTTTATTGCGATCCGCCCTACTTCTCGACCGAGAGCTACTACGAAAATGTGGGCTTCACTACCGCCGATCACGAACGGCTGCGGGATACGCTGAAAAATATTTCGGGAAAGTTTTTGGTGTCGTATAACGACTGCTCCGAAATACGAGCGCTTTATGAGGGGTACGAAATGTATTCGTATGAGCGCTTAAATAATATCCGTTAGCGGTTTGACGGCGGGAGTATGTTCGGAGAACTGCTCATCGCGAATTATGACTTGAACGAAAGGCTGAATATCAATCAGCAGATTTCACTTTACGATTTGGAGGAACAGAATTATGGTGACGTTTAGCAGCAGAATTACGAAGAATGGAAACATTAAGATATCGGCGCAGCTCCGCGAAATTCTCGCGCTTGTGCCGAACGACCGCGTTACGGTAACAATCGACTGCGACGCTCCCGACAAGCTGAAGATTCCGAGAGAATTTCTCAATGAGGCAGGGATTGCCGAGGACGCGGTTCTTGAGGTTTTCGCGGAAGATGGTCACGTAATCGTGCAGGAGGCAATTGATTATGAAGAATGAAATTATCCTTTTCAAGCATGAGGAATTCGGCGAGATCAGAACGCTGAATATTGACGGCGAACCGTGGTTCGTCAGCAAGGATGTGGCATTAACATTAGGATATACAAATCCAACAAAAGCGCTCAATGACCATGTTGATAAAGAAGATATGAGTTTTAACGAAACGTTAAAACTCAGCAGACAGTCGGGAGTTTGGCTTATTAACGAAAGCGGCTTATACAGTTTGATCCTTTCAAGCAAGCTGCCGAGCGCGAAAAAATTCAAGCATTGGGTCACCTCTTGCGTCCTTCCATCGCTGAGAAAGCACGGCGCATACTTCACTGCGGAAACCCTGCACAAGACCATGAGCGATCCTCGCGAGCTGGCGAAGCTCCTCACCGCGCTTGCGGACGAGCAGGACAAGCGCCGCAAGCTCGAAGAAGAAAACGCTTTCCTTTCGGTAAAAGCAAATTACTATGACCGCATTCTGCAGAGCAAAAATTCCGTACCCGTAACGCAGATCGCAAAGGATTACGGCATGACTGCCATTGCGTTCAACAGAATGCTTCACGATTTCGGAATCCAATATCCCATCAGAAATTCGTGGGTGCTTTACGCGGAGTACGCTGATCTCGGATATACGCAGAGCAAGACCTACGCAATTGACGAGGACAAGGCGGTTATGCATACTTGCTGGACGATGAACGGGCGGATATTCCTCTATAATTTCTTGAAAGAACATGGCGTTTTGCCGATGTGCGAACGGGAGGAATACGATGATACCACTGTATAGATATTCGGCTGAAACGGCGAGGCATGACGGTGAGCTTGACGCTTGGCGTGAAAGCAAAAAAGAGAACATTCGCTGTCGTGACTTCCTTGATGAGCAAATCGCGAAACGCTTTGACGGTATGTCTCTGCCCGACGAGTGCGTCGAAAATACGATCAAAGAATTCGGTTACGACCGCACGATGTGGATAATCGCGAACACCATTCAGGAGCGCAAGGGTGACGGTAGATTTCACAGCAGGAATACCGAGTGGGCGAAGCATTTTAATATTCCCGACGCCGACAGAAAATACGAATTCGCGTTGAGATCGCATAGCTGTCTGGTGGATGGCGCGTCGGACGATATCCGGAAAATGTACGCCAAGTTAAATCTGTTTTCGGGAAAGCATACCGTTCAATCGGACAAGCCGATGGACTATACAAATAAGCTGTTAATTCTGCGAGACACCGCGCTGAAAGAGGAATATCGGACGCCAGAAAATCAGCTTTTTCTCGCGGAAAGCGGGTTCGGTTGTTCACCGGATAAGATTGGCAGAAAAGTGTTCGGGCAGTTTCCTTCTGACGGCGAGAGAACGCATTTCTACCGTGAGGATTTTCTCGGTGAAATTGCAGATGAGCATATTCCCGATTGGGCGCGGGAAAAACTCGCGGCAATGTCCGAGGATAACGAGCAATCGCAGGATCATTCGCCCGAAATGAAGATGTAAAACTGCGGATTTTTCCGCGGTATATGCATAAATAAAATTATTTTTTGGAGGACTTTTTATGAGAAACTTTTTCAAGAACGCAAAGGCGAAGGCAATCTGTGCGGCAATGCTTATTCAGGAAAAGCGCGGCGAAAACTTTGTCGACAGCGGTATCAAAATTCTTATCGCAGTTGTTATCGGCGCGCTGCTGCTCGGCGGTCTTTACGCGCTCTTCGGAGACACGATTATGCCGACCGTGACCGAAAAGGTCGAGGACATGTTCAATTTCAAGGGCTGATGATCGGCTCTGTTATGCAGTTTGCCGCGATTTCAATTTTGCTTGGCATCGGCTCATACATGGACATTAAAACCCGCGAAATTCCGAATTGGATAAGCGTTATTATCGCAGCAACGGCGGTAATAAATTTCCGTTTGGAAAATTTATGGGGGCTTATCGTCGCAGTTATATTTTTCTCCGCAGCGCTCAGCACCGGGAAAATAGGCGGCGGCGACGTTAAGCTGATCGCGGCGTTGAGCATCGTCTGCGGGCTTTGGGGCAGCTTCGCGCTGCTCCTTTTCGCGCAGATCGCTATGCTTATTTTTTATGGAGTTTCCGTAGTTGTACAGAAGCTTCGCGGCGGAACAGCGGAGAAATCTCTGCCGTTTGTACCGTTTATTTTTATCGGCTACTTGGTAACAAAAATATTTTTCTGAAAGGAAAGATTACAATGAAATTTTTGAAAAACAGAACGGTTCTGGGCGTTATCTGTATAGCGTTGGCGCTAATTATCTGCTTTGCGATCACGCCGCTTTTTAACGCTTCGAAAAGCAGCACGATGAAGATCGTGCAAGTAAAAAGCGACTTGAAAATCGGGCAGGAAATCACCTCAAAGGATATTGAGGTTGTCGAGGTCGGCGCGTATAATATGCCGTCAGAGGTGGTGCGGAATTACGAGGACGTTGTCGGGAAATACGCGGCTTCAGAAATGCTTAAGGGCGAATATGTTCTCGCGGCGAAAATAAGCGACTCCCCCGCTTCGGAGAATGCTTATTTATACGGCTTGACGGGCGAGAAAAGAGCGATATCAATCACTATTCCCTCGTTCGCCGGAGGTCTTTCCGGCAAGCTTATTTCGGGAGATATCGTGTCTGTGATCGCGGTCGATTACAAGGAAAAGGGAGAAACAGTAGTTCCCGACGAGCTGCAGTATGTTGAGGTTATCGCCGTGACCGATAAAAAGGGCAACGATGATGAAGCCGTTACCGTAAAGCCCGACGGCGAGGAAGAAACTGAGCTTCCCGAAACCGTGACATTGCTCGTCACTCCCGAACAGGCGAATATCTTGGCGGAGCTTGAAGCCGAGGGCGAAATCCATGTTGCGCTTGTATATCGCGGAACAGCTGAAAATGCGCAGAAATTCATTTCGGCGCAGGAAAAATACTTGACAGAATTGGCGGCGGAAAATGAAAAAGAAAACGAAAATACCGGCAAGCCCGAAATACCGCAGGATTCCTCGGAGAGCAAGGCTGCCGAGAATAACACCTCGCAGGATCATTCCGGCGAAAATAATTCCGAGATCGATAAAGTGATTATTGATCCCGAAACGGAGGTGAATTCAAATGGCGAATCTGTTTAAATCGCTTATCTCTCGCGGCGACGACGATGAGGAGCTTGATCTCGAATTCGACATCAATTCTCCCGAAAGCGGCTGTTTCGAGCTGCCGCCCGACAGACGGGATAATCAGGTTCTCGCCGTGTGGGGCTCGCCGTCCTCGGGGAAAACGATTATGAGCGTAAAGCTCGCGCGGTACATCGCTTCGCAGAAAAAGAACGTTATTCTTGTGCTTGCGGATATGTCCGCTCCGCCTCTGCCCTATGTCTGCCCGCCATCCGACCTCGAAGCGGAAACCTCGCTCGGAAATATTCTCGGCGCGGCTCATGTCGACGGAAATCTCATCAGGCAAAACGCGATCCTCCACAAGAAAAACGAGTACCTCACCATGCTTGCAATGCTGAAAGGAGAAAATGCGTTCTCGTATGCGCCGTACACGGAAACACAGGCGCGGGAGCTGATCGACGAGCTTCGCAAAATGTGCGATTATATCATAATCGACTGCACCAGCAGCATTACTAACGACGCGCTTTCGGCGATAGCTCTGATCGAATCGGACGCTGTTCTAAGATTGGTTTCATGCGACTTGAAATCGATATCGTATTTGAACTCGCAGCTTCCCTTGCTTCTCGACAACAAGTTCAACGCGAATAAGCAGTACAAGGCGGCGAGCAACGTTTCTTCGTTTCAGGCCGATGATGAGATTGAGCAGATCGTGGGCGGCGTGAGCTTTAAAATTCCGCATTCCGATGAGGTTTACAAGCAGTTCCTCGCGGGAAATTTATTCGCGGGATTGACCGAAAAAGACAGCAAGGATTTCCGCAGGGCTGTTTCAAAAATCGCAAATGAGGTGTTCGAGTTATGAATTTAACAACGCAAAACAGCACGCAAAATCTCTTTTTTAAGAGCGAAAAAAAGCGCGAATTTACCGACGTTCTGAACGAGGTGCAGTCGTATATTTCCAGCAAATATTCAATGCTGGTGATCGACGGGATCAATAACGTCAATTCCGGCGACGACAATATCAAGCAGCAGGTCAAGCGATATATCGGGAAGTATCTGCTCGATTATCGCATTTCCGTCGAGGGGCTTTCCCAAACGGAATTGGTCGACAAACTGTATACGGAAATGGCGGAGTTTTCGTTTTTGACAAAGTATATTTTTGGTACGGGGATCGAGGAGATAAATATCAATTCCTGGGACGATATCGAGGTGCAGTATTCCAACGGAACGAACGTAAAAATCGACGAGCATTTTGAATCGCCCGAACATGCGATCAATGTTGTGAGAAGAATGCTTCACGTTTCGGGAATGGTGTTGGATAACACCTCGCCCGCCATTCTCGGACATCTCTCGAAAAATATCCGTATCGCCGTGCTGAAAACTCCGCTTGTGGACGAAGATGTCGGAGTGGCGGCTTCGATTCGTATCGTCAACGCGCAGAAGCTGAAAAAAGAGGATTTTCTCAAATCGGGAACGGCGACAGATGAAATGATGGAGCTGCTTTCCGCGCTCGTCCGTTACGGTGTTTCAACGACCGTTGCGGGCGCGACTTCTTCGGGCAAAACCACATTGACAGGTTGGCTGCTGACCACCATTCCCTACGATAAGCGAATTCTTACAATCGAAAGCGGCTCCCGTGAGCTGGACTTGGTGGTGCGAGATGAAAAGAATAAAGTTCTGAACAAAGTCGTTCACACCATAACCCGTGAGAGCGAGGACGATCGCAAATCCATTTCGCAGGACGATCTTTTGGACATGGCGCTGCGTTTTCACCCCGATTATATTGTTGTCGGCGAGATGAGAAGCAGCGAGGCAGATTCGGCTCAGGAAGCGGCGCGAACAGGACATACCGTAATAACTACAATTCACTCGAATTCGTGCGAGTCCACTTGGCGCAGAATGGTTACGCTCTGCAAAAGAAAATATCCGAATGTCGATGATACGGTAATTCTGAATTTGGTTACCGAGGCTTTCCCTATCGTTGTGTATGCAAAGCAACTTGAAAATAAGCAGCGGCGCATTATGGAAATAATGGAGTGCGAAATTTGCGCGGACGGAACGAGGAAATATCATTCGCTCTATCAATATAAGATCACCGAAAACCGCATGGAGAACGGGAAATTTATTGTCAAGGGTAAGCATGAAAAAGTAGAAGATATTTCGCAGTCCTTGCAGCGCAGATTGTTGGAAAACGGTATGCCGCAGGAGGAACTCAATAGAATTCTCGGAAAGGAGAACGGCTCATGAATTTAATTTTATTGACCGCCTTTATCGGCATGGTTGTGGGATTTTTTCTGCTATTCGGAATATCTCCTATGGAGTTTACCGAGGGCATTTTCACAAAAATCCTCGCCAAGCCGAACAGCATAAAATCGCAGATCAATGAAGCAACAAAGCGTAAGAAGCCTAACATATTCCGCAGAGAAATTTCCGAGGCGCAGGAAATACTGAGGCTTACCAACCGCACGAATATGTTCGGTATCCTTTGCGCATGCTCGTTGGGATTATCGGCAATCGGTATTTGTATCGCTGTCGCTATCGGAAACGCTTTTCTTGCTCCCGTTATGGCGGTAGGGCTGATGTTCGTGCCTTTTTGGTATGTAAAAACTACGGCGACCAATTACAAAAAAGCAATATCCTCGGAACTTGAAACTGCGCTTTCCATAATCACCACGGCGTACCTGCGAAACGAGGATATAATCACTTCCATTGAGGAAAATGTGCATTATCTCAACGCTCCCGTCAAGGCGGTTTTTGAGAATTTCATCAGCAGAATTAAGCTGTCGAATCCTGATATAACCGCCGCCATTCTCGACATGAAAACCAAGATCGACAACGAGGTTTTTCATGAATGGTGCGACAACTTGATCCTCTGCCAGACAGACCGCAGCCTGAAATCAACGTTGACGCCAATCGTGAATAAGCTGTCTGATATGCGCGTTATGAACGCAGATCTGGAGTACATGATAACGGGACCGCGCAAGGAATTTATTTCGATGGCGTTTCTTGTAATTGGAAACATTCCGCTGTTGTATGTACTCAATAAAGCGTGGTTCAATTCACTGATGAATACCGTTGTCGGGCAGATCGTGCTGGCAGTTTCGGCGGTCGGGATTTTTATTTCAACGGCTATCGTCATTAAGCTGACCAAGCCGATCGAGTATAAGAGATAGGGGGAAAATAATGCAGTTTTTATTATTTTTATTTGGCGTTCTGCTTGGCGTGGGATTATTTATGCTGCTCGCCAACGCGCTGAAAATCCCCTATCTCAAAACCTCGAAAGCGGTTATAAATACGGGCAGAAATGACAAAAAAATATCGAAATCCATTGACGCGATTCTGCTCGGAATTGCGGCAAAGCTCGGCAAAATTATCCCGATGGATAAATATAAGAAGTCGCGGTTGGAGAGTACGCTGAAGTCAGCGGGAATAAAAATGACTCCCGAAACCTTTACCGCGCTTGCTTTTCTGAAAGCTTTTTGCATCGCGCTTTTGGCTGTTCCGTGCGCGTTCTTTATGCCTCTGCTGATTCCGTTTTTCATTATCCTCGCGGTAGCAATATATTTTCGTGAAAACGGAAAAGCGGACGAGAAAATGCGCGAAAAACGTGACGCGATAGAGCAGGAACTGCCGAGATTTGTGGCGACCGTGGAGCAGGAACTGAAAACGAGCCGCGACGTGCTATCCATTATGGAAAACTTCAAAAAGCACGCGGGAGTGCATTTCGCTTACGAACTTGACGTGACCTGCGCGGATATGCGCTCGTCAAGCTATGAGGCGGCGCTCACAAGATTTGAGGCGCGTATCGGTTCGGCGCAGTTATCCGATGTTGTTCGAGGTTTGGTGTCGGTCATCAGAGGTGATGACAGCGCCGTATATTTTAAAATGTTGGCGCACGATTTCAAGCTGATAGAGCTTCAAAGGCTCAAGGCGAAAGCAGCAAAAATACCGCCGAAAATTCGTATTTTCAGCTTCGGAATGCTGATGTTGTTCCTTTTGACATACTTGGTTGTTATGGGAATGCAGCTTCTCGATTCGCTGAGTTCAATGGCGTAACGGAGGTGAAGAAATGCGAAGATTATTACGCTCCAAGCGCGGCGAGGGTTATTTTGACGTCGTTATAATCGTCCTCGTTGTGGTTATGGTCGTCGCGCTTATTATGGCGGTCGCGCCCGTTGTTTCCGCGAAAATTCAGCTTGACAATTACGCCGACGAGCTTGTGCGAGAAGCGGAAATATCCGGTCGGATCGGCTCGGAAACCACGGCGAGGGCGCAGGTCTTGACCGAGAGAACAGGAATCAAGCCGACAATACAGTGGTCGAGATCTGGCAAGGTGCAATTAAATCAGGAATTCACGGTCACTTGCACTTATAAAATGGACATCGGCTTCGGTGAGTTCGGGAGCTTTCCCGTGACGCTTACGGCAAGGGCTTCGGGGAAAAGCGAGGTGTATTGGAAATGACGAAAATCGCAAAACTTTTACGCTCGAAAAAAGGCTTTTCCTCCGCGCCGTGGGCTGTGGTTCTGGCACTCGCGGGAATGATGTTTTTTGTGGTTATATGGCAGATTGTGCGGCTCGTTACCATTTCGGCGGGCGTTCAGGACGCGGTGCAGTCGGCGGTGATTGCGACCTCGGTCGGAAATTATTCCAACGTCTATGACGGCGTTCGTGAGGGATATTCGGGTGGGTATCGGTTTTCGGGAAACTCATGGAAAGCGGCGGTTTCTACGGGAGATGTTTACGGTCGTCTGGATCAGCTTCTCGGACTGCAAAGCGGCGGCGGAAAGCACATTAAGATAAATGCCGATGGGACGGAATATTCAGTCTACGGGCTTTCCGTCAATGTGGATAACGCGCAGTTCGCGCCGACATCCGGAGATATCCCGCAGTTCTCGGCAACGTCGTATATAACGCTGGAAATCCCGCTTTCGTTCTGCGGAGATATTTTGCCGCCGATGAAAATCCGGCTCTGCGTGAAGTCTAAGTACACCCCGAAATTTTAACGAATATCCACAGGAAAAAGAAGAAGTTTTGTTGTTTATGTAGATTTTCCCAAAAACGCTGGATATGCCCCGAGCAATATGGTAAAATGCAGATAACAGCAAAGCGCCGACATGAAAGGACAGGTGATTTTATGACAATGAAAACCAAAAGAAACCTCGCCGTAGGCGGCGGAACGGTATTGTGCGCAGCGCTCGCGATCCTTATCGCGGCGCAGTTCGCACACGAACCCGAAGCAACGGCTCCCGACACTTCCGATACAAGCTCAGCGCCCGCGATAAGCGTACAGATATCCACTGCAAAGCGTGACGAAACCAAGCCGATTGAGATAGAAAAGCCTGCGGAAAGCATAATCGTACCCGACACCATCGCTCCCGCCGAGAGCGATCCCGAAAAAGAAGCTGCGGACTTCATTGATGACGGCGGTATCGAGATCAATCAGGACTTCCCCGAATCCGAAAAGACGGGTAGTGTTCCGCAGAACGAGCCTCCCGAACCACCCAAAATCGAGGACGAGGAAATGCTCACAAACCCCGACAAAGAGCCGACTTACGAACCCGAGCAAACCGAGGTCAAGCCGCAGCCGGAAACGTCTTCGGATACTCCAAAGCACGGCGATACCAAAGACGGCATGATTTACATTAACGGCTTCGGCTGGATAAAGGATGAGGGCGGCGGCGGAATCGGATACACAGATACCGGAATGTATCAGAACGGAAACAAGATAGGTTACTTCGGATAACCCCAAAAGCGCTGAGCGAAAGGCTTGGCGCTTATTTTCTTGGAGGTGTGAATGAGAAAATTCATAAGAATTATTGCCGCGGCTATGGCGGCATTTTTCTGTTTGCAGATCGTCGCATTCGCTGAGGGCGATCCCAATATCGACAACGGCGGGGGCGGCTTAAAGGACGGCAGCGCGGAGAACTTCTGGAATCCCGGCAATGACGGGGTTCGTATTACTGTTGTCGATTCGGAAAGCGGTATGCCCAAGTCTGCATCATACGACTACACAAATAAAAATGTTTCGGATATCGCCCTTCACTTCGGAAAGATAAGCAAAGCGGAATATGTCAGCGGAACAGGACTTTCCGCGACAACATCCGCTTATACGTTTATCAATCCAACAGAGCCTCTTCCGACCATTGTAAGCGACGGCTCCGGAGCAAGCATTGAGGAAATCCGCAGCTACTTTACCGATGAACAGGTCGTAAGGCGTATTGCCGAGCATACGGGAATCAAGTACGATAAGCTGACAAGCGGTGACTACAAGCTGATGCTCGAACCAATCATGTACATCACCTACGATGGCGTAAGAACGGCAATGACAGCCACGGAAGCGGCTTTGTACAATATGCAGACAGACGGCGATTTGATAAATAAATTCGGTCCGTTGTCGCATAAGAATCTGCCGCTTTCGATGTTTCTTGAAAAGGACGATCTTGGCTATACGGCGTGGGCAGGCTCGATCGATTCAAAGGCAACCGACAGTGATATTATACGTTATCTCGGCGTCGGAATAGTTTCGTTCAAGGAGCCGGAGGAAGAAGTTGAGGTCACCTCGAGCGATTACGAATACCGCGTCGATACCGATGTGTACACAAGTATTACAGTAACGGGCGGCGAGCATACTCCCAAAAACCCCGTGACCGTGCGTTTTTATATTAAAAATAAGGTGTACACGGTCGGAAATATCGTATATCCGAAAGGCGCTTCACAGCTTGTCTGGTGCAAATGGCACACGCCGAACACGGAGCAGACGGTGAATATCCGCGTGACCGTCACAGGCGGCGCGTCGGCGAGCAAAACAAATATTACAGCAAACATCGTTGATCTCAATAAGAATCCCCCTCCCGATCCGACCGCCGACGACCGCAATGACAGCTTCCGTACAGTAAATGTTCCGAACAAGTCGCAGCGAACCTCGGCGGCATGGAGCGTCTGGAGAGCACGGTGGATTCCGGATTGGGTTTGGATTCCGCGCTGGCGCTGGCATTTAATACGATACGCGGACGGCACGACGGGCGGCTGCTGGCAGGATCACGGGTATTGGGAGGATCAGGGCGAATGGGAATTCTACACAGACTCTTATTCTGTTTCTATGAGTGCGAATATGCGTATCACCTGTGATGAGAAGAACCCGACCGCTGTCGGAAGGACCATGAAATCCGGATATGGAATTAACGAGAAGGTGACGGCTTCAATTTCAGGGAACGGCGAGTATACCGAGCTTCAGAACGCTGTTGCTTACTTCCCGGAATTTTATTACAAAACCTATTGGAGACTGCTGGAGGATACAAACGGCGAGCTTGAATTCCGAAAAAACAAGTACAGCACCTACAATAACCGAACGCATTTCACTCCGATATGGTATCCGGACGGAAATTACAAGGTCTACACATGGGCAATTGACTGCTGGACTCCTGCGGGAATGCTTTCCGCGAATCTGACCGACAGCGTAACAATTAAGGGCAACGTATTCGACGATTGGCATATTGCTCCGTCGCACTGAGAAGGGATGTTTTTATGAAAAAGAAAACCACAAAAATTATTTTCATGGCAATTATCATGGTCACCGCGATGTTCGTAATGTCCATAGCTGCTTTTGCGGACGGCAATGTTGCGGGAGCGATCGAGGGTACATGGAAATCTGCTTCAGGGCAGATAAAGCAGGTTGTGAACAATGTTGTGTTCCCGATAATAGATCTTATTCTGGCAGTGTTTTTCTTTGCAAAGCTCGCGCTGTCGTACTTTGATTACCGTAAATCGGGACACTTTGAATGGGCGGCTCCCGCGATACTTTTCGCTTGTTTAGTGTTCACGCTGACCGCACCGACTTATGTCTGGACGATCATAAATATCTGATTGATCCATAGCATTTCACGGCGGCTTCCGAGGAATCGGGAGCCGCCGGTCAGGAGGTGAGATTATTTTTAATATCGATATCGGCGCGGATTTAGTAAACAAAATGTTCGACTACATCACGGACTGGCTGTATCAGCAGATCATCAAGGTATTGGGAGAATTTTTTGCGGTCATGAATCAGATGAGTGCGGACTTGTTCGGACTGCCGTGGGTGAAGCAGATCGTGCAGCTTTTTTCCAACCTCGGCTGGGCGCTGTTTGTGGTGGGGATCATCGTCGCACTGTTTGAGTTCGCGATAGAATCCCAGAACGGTCGCGGCGACCCGAAAACGCTTGCGCTGAATATAATCAAAGGCTTTTTCGCGGTCAGTCTGTTCTGTAATGTTCCCGCGCAGCTTTACGCCTTTTCGGTAAAGCTGCAGCTCGGAATGAGCAGCGACATAACGGGTCTGGTAAGTCCCGACGGCGGCTCTCTCGCGGACGCTTGTCTGAAAACCATCGGCGCGATGATGTTCGGTCCGCTTCTTGCGATCCTCATTATGATCATGGTTGGATACGCGGTCATCAAGGTGTTTTTTTCGAGCATCAAGCGCGGCGGCATTCTGCTGATACAGATCGCGGTCGGCTCGCTGTATATGTTTTCCGTTCCGCGCGGCTTCACGGACGGCTTTGTCATGTGGATAAAGCAAGTCATCGCGACCTGTCTGACCTCGTTTCTGCAGTCCACCATGCTTGTCTGCGGACTTATTCTGTTTAAGGACTACTGGCTGCTCGGCTTGGGAATTATGCTCGCTGCGGGAGAGATTCCGAGGATCGCGGGAATGTTCGGACTGGAAACCTCGGTGCGACCGAATATAAACGGCGTGATAAACACGGCGCAGTCGGCGGTTCACCTAAAGCAGATGGTGACCGCCGTCGCGAAAAAGTAAGGGGGACGATTATGTATATTTATCCCGACAACCTCAAAGCCGCGCCGATGCTGTTCCTGTGGCGGCTCAAAGACCTCGCTGTTATAGGCATTGGCGCGCTGATCGCCGTGTTCGCTATGGCGCAGACAGGGTTTTCAATTCCGCTTATCGCAACCATAGTTTACGGCTTTCTGGCAATACGGTTCGAGGATACAAGTATCCTCGATTTTATCAAATACGCTGTGAAATATTTCTTTGTTGAACAGCAGGAATATCGGTGGAGATTATGAAAAAAACACTTGATATTATATTATGTCGTAATCAAAATTCAGAAATTTTCATCAAAAGGTTATTGACATCATGATAAAATTGTGATAAAATAAAGATAAGGAAGGAGATGGTCAATATGATTCAAATAAGACCTGTGTCTGATTTAAGGAATAAGTTTCCTGAGATTGAAAATGTTGTTAACGGCGGACAGCCCGTATATCTGACCAAAAACGGGTATGGCGCGATGGTTGTGCTCAGCCTTGAGCAATACTCAAAGCTGACCGGAGATATCGAGATGAAGCTTGACGAAGCGGATAAACAGGCGGCGGAAAGCGATATTCGTCTTTCGCATAACGAGGTGTTTGGAAATGTGCGCGGGAGGTTAAATGAAAAATTATAAGCTCCGCTATCTTCCGCTTTTTGAAAACGATTTGAACGATGCTGTGTCATACATCGTTGATGTTCTGAATAATCCTCAAGCGGCGGAAAAGCTGATACGGGAAACGGAAAAAGCGATTCTGGAAAGAGCGAAATCCCCTGTCAGTTTTGAGCCTTACCGTTCCGACAAACAGCGAAAAGATCTCTATTATCGCATATATGTAGGAAATTATACGGTTTTTTATGTGGTGATAGACGATATTATGGAGGTCAGACGTTTCATATACAGTGCAAGAGATTTTGACAGATTACTTTAAATTTTTCCGGCTGCTTTTATGCAGTCGGGATTTTTGATCGGAGGTTTTTACAACGAAAAACAAGCAACAGCAGAATAACCAAGGCAGAAGCTGCCCCCAGAGCACCCGCCAGCTTCTCGGAATCGAGGGCATAACCGAATATTCTTTAAAGACCGCTTCGAATGAGGCGGTCTTTTTCAGTATCAAGCCGAGCAACATTTCGGTCATGTCGGTGGCGGGCTTGTCGGCAAAGATATACTCGCTGATGAGCGTTCTCAAGGGCTTGTCGGAAATAGAAATACTCTGCGTAAACTCGCGAGAGAGCTTCGAGAGCAACAAAAATCATCTGAAAACGCTCTCGAAAAAAGAGGAAAATCCCGCTGTGCGGAAGCTGCTCGAACAGGACGCGCAGCACCTCGATCACATTCAGGCGATGACCGCGACCGCGCGGGAATTTCTGCTTATCGTGCGTATTCGGGGCTTGAAAGACAAGGAGATATTTTCGTATTTGAACCGCATAGAAAAGACGCTCAACGAGAACGGATTTTCCGCTCGGAGATATAGCGGTGAGGATATAAGGACGCTGCTCGCAGTCTATTTCGAGCAGAACGTCACTACGGAAAATTTTGAAAATTTCGATGGAGAAAGGAGCATTTTTAATGGCTGATAAGCTGATTTTGAATGCGGATATGATCTGCAAGGCGGACAGATTTGTCCCCAAGAAATGCGCTGTGGAAAAGGTGATCGAGGCGTCTGATGCGGAATTCCAACGGTTCATAGAAAATCCGTTGGAGCGCAACTATTACCTTGCCGCATACAAGGATTTGATGGGCTATTACGATGATTGTTATCACGGTGTTTTGTTTGTCAGTAAGCAAAGCGGCGACGGACTGCTTGTCAATTCCGAGGGTTACGATTACGCACGTTATTCGCAGTTTATTCCGAACGCACGGGAAATTATTCAGCGGCACGAGCAGACGGCTGCCCTGTCGGAGCTTGAAAAGCGCTTGAGAAATTGGGTTGCATACTGTGTTTCGGACAGCGGCGACAAGCCGGATTTCTGCGTTCGTGCTGACAAATTTTTGAACGATAAACACACGCTAGACCTGCTTCACGAATGGGTTTGTCAGGAAATCGGCAAGCACCCGAGAATCGGTTTTCTCGAAAGAAAAAATGATGAGGTGGTCGCTGTTAAGCGCGAGTTTTGCGAAACCAAGCTGTACTGCCCGCTGAAAATTGTTTCCGTTTCCGAGAATTATTCTGCTAATTTTTGCGAGGAAAATCCCGAAAAATATGCCGATTATGTATCCAAAATCAACGAAAAAATTGTTGCGGATATCTCTGATGATGAGGATATGCAAACGCGCGGTCTGATTGCGTTTACCGACAATAATCACCTGTACCGCAAGGTGTATTCGGCTTTTCCGCAGGTTGAAAAACGTGACGGAAATCTTTACGGAGTGATTGCTGTGAAGTCTTACGGAGAGCCGGATAAGGCGGAGTTGATTGATTTGACAGAAGAACTTACGGGACAGCTTTCGGACGGCTGGGGCGAGAGTTTTGAACAGCGCGAAATTCGGCTTGGTGACGATACGGTTTACATCTCATTTTGGAATGATGAAAATTTCTTTCTGCTGCCCGAAAGCGAAATTTTTCCCGAACAGGAAATTAAAATGGGAGGTTTAAATTGAAGAAAAACAGGTTAAACGAGAGAGATTTTGCGATCAAGCCGCAGAAAACTTTCCTGGATATGATAGCGCCGTCCGTGATCAAATTTTTCACGGACTATTTTATTTGCGGAAACACTTTCCGCTGTGTATGGGCGCTCAGAGAATATCCTACAAGCACTTCGGAGCAAGCAATTTTGCGTTATCTCGGCGAAAAGGATGGCGTTACCCTGCGAATTTATACGCGTCACGTGACCGCCGCCGAGGAAAAGCGTATCATCGCCAACGCCGCCAACAAGAACCGTATGCAGCGCAGCTCCACCAACGATTTGCAGCAGACGGTAGCCGCCGAAAGCAACCTGCAGGACGTTGCGCAGCTCGCCGCGGATATGCACCGCAACCGCGAACCGCTGCTTCACACAGCGGTTTTCCTCGAAATGATCTCCGATACGCTCGACAATCTGAGAATACTACAGACAGAGGTGCAGACCGAACTGGTGCGCTCCAAGCTGAATGTGGACAGGCTGATGTTACGTCAGCAGCACGGCTTTATGAGCGTAATGCCGTCCGGTCGGAATATGTTCCGCGAGCAGTTTGAGCGCGTTCTGCCCGCGTCCTCAGTCGCCAATCTTTATCCCTTTTCATTTTCCGGCAAGACCGATGAGAACGGGTTTTATCTCGGAAGAGATAAATTTGGCAGCAACATTATTGTCGACTTCGATAAACGTTCGGACGATAAGACCAATGCCAATACTCTTATTTTGGGAAACAGCGGACAAGGCAAATCCTATCTTTTAAAACTCATTCTGACCAACTTGCGCGAGAGCGGAAAAAATATTATTTGCCTTGATCCCGAAATGGAGTATGTCGACTTGACGAAAAATCTCGGCGGCTGTTTTATAGATCTGATGTCGGGAGAGTACATTATAAATGTTCTTGAACCTAAGTCTTGGGGCGACGAAACCGCCGATGATGACGCTCCGCAAGCGTTCAAATCCAAGACCAAGCTGTCGCAGCACATCAGCTTTCTGAGGGATTTTTTCAGGTGCTACAAGGACTTTTCCGAACGCGAAATCGACACGATAGAATTACTTCTCATAAAATTATATGAGAAATTCGGAATATCCGATGATACGGATTGGAACAAGCTGCAAGCAACGGACTACCCCATTCTTTCGGATTTTTACGAGTTGGTGGAAGCGGAATATAAGGCATTTAATCCGACAGACCAGTCTGACAGAAAAAGCCTTTATACCGCGGAAAATCTGCGGAATATCTGCCTCGGACTACACTCGATCTGCAAGGGCGCGGAGAGCAAGTTTTTTAACGGTTACACTAACATAACCGACAGCAGATTTATCACTTTCGGCGTTAAAGGACTGCTCCAGGCAAGCAAAAATATTCGCAACGCTCTGCTCTTCAACGTACTGGCATATATGTCCGAACAGCTTCTGAGCAGAGGAAATACCGTCGCGAGCATTGACGAGTTTTATTTGTTTTTAACAAATCTCACGGCAGTCGAGTACATCCGAAACTTTATGAAGCGCGTCCGCAAAAAGGAGTCCGCCGTAATCCTCGCAAGCCAGAACATCGAGGACTTCCTCGTTGAAAATGTCCGCGAACTGACCAAGCCGCTGTTCTCGATCCCGACGCATATTTTCCTGTTCTACCCCGGAACTATCGAAAAGAAAACGTATATGGATACGCTTCAGGTCGAGGATTCCGAATACGGACTGATACAGTTTTCGCAGCGCGGAGTGTGTCTTTACAAGTGCGGAAACGAGCGCTATTGTTTGTGCGTGACCGCGCCCGAGCATAAGGCGGCGCTGTTCGGCGCGGCGGGAGGTCGATGATATGGCGGTATCCCCTGTTGTAATAAAAGCGATCGTTACGGCGGCGACGGATAAGCGGACATGGAAAGTAATCGCGATACTGATCGCGGCATTTTTATCGCCGATAATTATCGTGGTTATGATGATCGCCTCGCTGTTTTCGGGCGCGGAATCGGCGAATAATGATCTGCTCGATTACAGTTTTGTCGGCACGGCAATGCCGAATAATTTCGTCAACGAGCAGCGAGAGGTGATCGAAAATATGCGCGAGTGGCTCGGCGAGCTGGACGATATAATTTACGAAAAACAAAAAGATGATGAGTGCAGCCTTGACGAAAATATGGTCAGGGCTGCATTTTATTGTCTGAACTTCGGCGGAGAACTTTCCGAAGAATTTGATTACGGAGCGTTCTGCGGCTGCTTTGACGGGCTTTCCTTTGAGCAGCTTGAAACAGCTCTGCAAAATGTTTCCGAGGAATTCCCGCAATACGAAATTACGGAAAATATCGTTTATTCGATACCAAAAGTTTACGAATATCTTAACGGGGAGGCAGCATGACAAAAAAATTTGATTACGACAACAGAACCTATATCGGCACGACCGCAGAGGATTGCAAAGTGATATTCGATGGCAGAAGCTCCGCAGCAGGAGCAGGAAAATACTTTTGAAATGGGAGGAATTTCATGAAATATCAGATAAAATGTGCCGAGCCGGAACAGCATTCCATGTTTTATTCGGACTGCGAACCTGCTCTGCGAAACGCTTGCATAGGACACCTGCGTATGGATTTCGGCAGCGATAACGAGTTTTATTCTTCATGGTGGGAGAACTGCGGAGAATTAAAAGATAATGCTTTTAAGTCGGAGCTTGACGATGTTGTGAGAGAACTTCGTAAGGTCGGATTGCTGAAAAACAGAAGTTCCATGCAGCGTTACTGCGCCGCTCACCGGAACCTCAATCTGAACGAAAGCTACGGCTTTTCCGTTGAAACCGCCGACCATCTTTTCCTCCTTCGTTGTCGCCCCGAGCGCGGGAATTACGACTGCTATATGTACTGCTACAATAAGCACGAACTGCAGCTTGCGCAGTCGCAGGAGCATGGCAAATCGCAATCTCCGGAGCTGTCGTTATGAGCAGAAAAAATCACGAAACCGATTATGCCGCGGCGCTTGAAAGCGACTACGCGCGGTGGAATGAGTTGTTCACCAAAGGCGGCTTAGACCCATCTTGGTCGGACGGTGTAAACCTCAATCTGGTACGCAGCCAAATCATATATGACAAGCAAAAGCTCGCCGAACAGGAGAGCTCGCTGTTTGGTCTGCCCGAGGTTTATTATCGTGAGATACCTCCCGAAGTCGATAATAACTACATGGCTCGCCCCGATGAGATTCGGGAAAACGCGCGAAAGGCTATGGAAATTATAGACGCGGACGAAAATTTAAAATTTCTCCGCGAACAATTCGCAAGCCTTTCCGAAAAGCAGTTAAAGCAATGGTGCATACCCGCAATAATCAATTACGCGGAAAATCTGCGCCAAGCTATTGCAGCGGACGACCTCGTAATTATGCGGCGGTACGAATACCTTGACGGTTACCTCGAGAGCTTCGAAAGCGCGGCGATAAAGATACGAAATCCCGAAAGTCCGCGGCGTATAAACGATAATCTGACCGTTTGCGATCCCGAGGATGACGAGGAAATCAAGGATGATTTCGACGAGGAATGTTCCGAAACGGAACAGTCTGTGGACGAGCCGGAAGAAGATTTTCAGCTCAGATTTTTTTAAAATGAAAGGAAAAATGCATATGAAAGTAGTTATAGTCGAGCCGAATAAGCCCGCTTATGTAACTGAGATCGGCGATGATTATAAGTCCATTCACGACACGGTCGGCGGATTGATAGAGCCGATATATTTTCTGCACGAGCGCGGAGTTGTGATGGTCGGAAACGAGGATGCGAAGCTGCTCGGTATGGAGGGAAACCGCCGTTTTTCCGAGGGAATTGTTGCCGGACCGTTCTTTATCTGCGGCGATAACGGCGAGGACTTCTGCTCGCTTACGGACGAGCAATGCGAGAAATATGTCCGACAATTCGCCGAGCCGGAGCAGATCACTCGGCAGGAGGTCGAGAACGATATGAAGATTGAAATATCATTTTTTTGAGAGGTGGCTGCCATGAAAAACACGGTAACAATTACGCTTGACGACAAAAAGGTTCAGGCGCTGAGGATGTATCTGTCGGAGAAGAAAACCTCGCTCGACGAGCAGCTCTCCAATTATGCCGAACAACTTTACGGCAAGATAGTTCCACAGAATGTGCGGGATTTTATCAATATGACCGCAAAACAGCAAACTGCCGCGAAATCGAAAAAAGATTCCGGGGAGCCAAGTAGTCAGCCGTGAGCGATTTTAAGGCGGCTGTGTCGCGCCATGTTCAATTTTAGCACGACGGTAGGGTACGAATACCTCTGAGCCGTTTCCGCGTCGATTTGAGGCTTTTTGGCGAAGTTCACGAAACGACTCTGCGACTGGCGCGAGGGCGGTTCTAGGGTATGATTGTGATGCAAGTTAAAGTCGGGTGAACCCGACGGTTACAGCGGCGGGCAAAGCCCACCGCAGTTGAGCGGTTTGTTGGATTTTATGAAAAGGCTTTTGGGTGGCTGTAAAGGGTAGTTGCTACGCTTTTAGGTGAACCCGTAAAGCCTTTTAACAAGCTGTTAAGCCAAACGATAGGTGTCTGAAAGGAGTTTTATGGAGCATGAAACAAAGATAAGAATCCCTTTGTGGATATATCCGTCCACTGAGGAATGCGTAAAAAATTTTTATGAATCGGATAACTGCAAATCGCCCAGTGAGTTCATTGAAAAGGCAATAAATTTTTATATCGGCTTTTTGAAGTCTGAGGATAACGTAAATTATTTGTCGCCGAGGATAACCTCTTTGGTGGACGCTGTGGTGCATGGCGCGGAGCAGAGGATCAACAGAAATCTTTTTAAAATTGCTGTGGAGCTTGGAAAGGTTGCTCATGCGGTTGCGGCGGCAAATGATGTTGATGAGGATACTATGCGGGAGCTTCATGCTATGTGTGTTGACGAGGTACGGCATATCAATGGGGTTATAAATTTTGAGAGTGCGGTGGAATTTCAAAAGGAATAATTGATTTAATCCGCTCGACAAACTGAAAGTTAGGCGTGTTCTTAACTATATATCAGCTCATCACAGTCATAAATATATATCCCATTCCAACCATAAAGAAATTGCTTAATCCGTGCATAATCATGGGGTAAATAATACTTTTTGATTTCACATATGTAAGTCCATACGCTATACCTAATATAAATGCATAAATCAACTGAAACCATGAAAAAGTTAACGAAACAGGAAACAATGTCCATTGGATATGCGCGACAGAAAATAGTACCGAGGCTATTACAATAATAAATGTATAACCTTTTCTATTATCTTTTCCTATCACTCCACCAAGAGCAGTAATCGGAAGTGCTCTAAATAAAATTTCTTCTGATGTTCCTGATAAAAACAGTTGAAACCCTAATGTTCCTAATACATTTGATATATTTAACTCATATGCGTATGGCTCAATTGTATTAAGTGAATATCCAATGACATAACTTATAAGAACATATATTAAAATGACAATAGCAAAAATCGTCGTATATAGTATACCGCTCTTATTTAACCTTGGCTTCAAACAAAATTCCAAATCACTTTTCTTACTGATAACAAAAATAAGCACTAAAGCCACTATCATCTGAATAATATGGTGCACAGAGATACTCATAAATGTACCATCTTTATCAATCATTGTATATTGAAATAAATCAGCAATGAAACCACCTAACTTACTTGCAAAAGTTTGAACAATGAACAAACCTAATATAACAAGTACAATATATTCTGCCTTTTTTATCTCAATTTTTTTCATAATATCTCCACCAAATTTCAATTTGTCGTTTTGAAATATTGCCGATAATAATAAATAAATTATAGCATAGTACTATCCAAAAGTCAAGAAAGGATTTATCAATGCCGAAAATTATTGTGTATAGTTGTCAATGATATGTTACACTCGGACTCAAAAAGCTACGAAGTTAAAGTGTAAAAAATGCAAAATGCCAAATGCGAGGAGCGAAGCGACGAGGATTTGGCATTTTGCGGCGGCTCA
>Ga0129309_1000568_pt1 | contig 27039 bp, 29 predicted proteins | sample L1105metagenome_FD_94439 | JGI IMG/M metagenome (GOLD analysis project Ga0129309, IMG submission 94439) | Ring-tailed lemur group fecal microbial communities from Wisconsin, USA - L1105 metagenome | ecosystem: Host-associated > Mammals > Digestive system > Large intestine > Fecal | place: USA...
CGACAGCGAGCATATGCCCTCCACCACCCTCAGCGAGGCGGATTTCACCGACGGCCAGATGGACGTTCTGACCCTGCTGGTGAAGTGCGGCCTGTGCGCCTCCCGGGGCGAGGCCCGGCGGCTGGTGCAGCAGGGCGGCGTCAGCGTCGGCGGCCAGAAGGTGGGCGACATTGAGGCCAAGTGGTCCTGCAAGGACTGCGCCGGCGACGGCATCATCATCAAAAAGGGCAAGAAGGTCTACCACAAGGCCGTCCTGGAACAGTAACCACATCACACGCCATACAGACGCGGGGCGCTCGCTCCGCGCCTGTTTGCGCGTATAGAAAGGAATCGCCATGATCACAGTCAACGACATCAGCATGAATTTCAGCGGCCAGACGCTGTTCAAGCACGTGGACCTGAAGTTCGTCCCCGGCAACTGCTACGGCATCATCGGCGCCAACGGCGCCGGTAAGTCCACCTTCCTGCGCATCCTCTCCGGCGATTTGGAGCCCACCACCGGCGAGGTCATCATCCCCAAGGAAGAGCGCATGTCCATCCTGAAGCAGGACCACTTCCAGTATGACGCCTACTCCGTGCTGGACACCGTCATCATGGGCAACCAGCACCTGTACGACGTGATGAAGGAAAAGGACGCCCTGTACGAAAAGGAGGACTTCACCGACGAGGACGGCGTGAAGGCCAGCGAGCTGGAGGCGGAATTCGCCGAGATGGGCGGCTGGGAGGCCGAGAGCGACGTGAGCCGCCTGCTCCAGGGCCTGGGCCTGTCCAACGATATTTTGTACAGCGAGATGAGCAGCCTCACCGCCAAGGAAAAGGTGAAGGTGCTGCTGGCCCAGGCGCTGTTCGGAAAGCCGGACATCATCCTGCTGGACGAGCCCACCAACCACCTGGATATCCAGGCCATCGAGTGGCTGGAGGACTTCCTCATGGACTGCGAGGCCCTGACCCTGGTGGTCAGCCACGACCGCCACTTCCTGAACACCGTGTGCACCAGCATCGTGGATGTGGACTACGGCCAGATCAAGATGTACGTGGGCAACTACGAGTTCTGGTATGAGTCCAGCCAGATGGTCCAGCGGATGATCCGGGACCAGAACCGGAAGAACGAGGAAAAAATCAAGGAATTGCAGCTGTTCATCCAGCGGTTCTCCGCCAACAAGTCCAAGAGCAAGCAGGCCACCGCCCGCCGCAAGCTCCTGGACAAGCTGACGGTGGAGGAGATGCCCGCCTCCTCCCGGCGGTATCCCTTCGTGGGCTTCACCATGGACCGGGAGCCGGGCAAGGAGATATTGACGGTGGAGAACCTCTCCAAGACCGTGGACGGCCGGAAGGTGCTGGACAACGTCAGCTTCCGGGTGAACAAGGGAGACAAGATCGCCTTCGTGGGCGAGGACGAGATCGCCAAGACCACTCTGTTCAAGATCGTCATGGGCGAGCTGGAGCCGGACGAGGGCAGCTACAAGTGGGGCACCACCATCACCACCAGTTACTTCCCCCTGGACAACTCCGCCTTTTTCAACGACTGCGATCTGAACCTGCTGGACTGGCTGGCCCAGTACACGGGCAATACGGCGGAGGAGAGCACGGAGTCCTTCAAGCGCTCCTTCCTGGGCCGGATGCTGTTCTCCGGCGACGATGTGTTCAAGCCGGTGAAGGTCCTCTCCGGCGGCGAGAAGGTCCGGTGTATGCTGTCGCGGATGATGCTGTTCGGCTCCAACGTGCTGGTGCTGGACCAGCCCACCAACCACCTGGACCTGGAGTCCATCACCGCCGTCAACAACGGCCTCATCGACTTCAAGGGCGTGGTGCTGTTTGCCTCCCACGACCACGAGTTCGTCCAGACGGTGGCCAACCGCATCATGGAGTTTGAGAACGGCAGGCTCATCGACAAAATGGGCACTTACGAGGACTATATCGAATTCCGCCGGGCGGCAAACGCCGGCTGATGCGGCGCGGTTTTGTAACCGGATTGTAGTTGACATAAAAAATAACCATCCCTATACTGTTCGTATAACAGCGTAGGGATGGTATTTTTATGGAAAAACGGCAAATTTTGGGGGTGTTTGCCCTGCTGGCGGTGACGGCGGCAGTGGTCTGCGGGGCAGGCCCGGGACCTGGGCAGGCGCAAGACGCGCCGCCGGAGGGAGAGGCGGTGCTTGCCGCTGCGCCGGCGGCCCGGATGGAGGGGGAGACCCTGCCGGGAACATACGATTTTGACCACGACGGCGCGCCGGAGACTGTGGAGCTGGTGCACTGTCAATACCCGGATGCACCTGCCGTGGAAGTAACGGACCTGCATATCGTGAACAAAGCAGGGGAGACGCTCTGGACGGCCTTTGCCGCCAGTGCCCACGCCGGGTGGAACAGCCTGTTTGCCTGTACCCTGGAGGGGGAGGACTACCTGCTGGAGTACCATCCCACCATGTATCAGGGGTGGTGCGACTACACGTACCGGCTGTTTTCTCTGGGTGCGGATGGTGAGGAGTTGGTACTGCGGGAAAGTGCTGTGAGCTTTGACATCAACTGGGGAAGCCCGCTGGGACACAGCTTTGACCCGGCGGCCATTGCCGCCTTTGTGGAGGAGGTCAACGCCCTGCTGGCGCAGAGCCGCCTGCTGCTGACCACCGACGAGGCGCTGGTGGACATGGACCCGGAGCATCCCAGGGATACGCTCCGGTGGCTGCTGGCAGACGGCAGTGGGTATCCTGCGGGGTACACATATGACGAGTCCGCTTCCATGGAGGCAAATCTCCGCGCCTATGCCGCGGCCATGGAACAGCCATAAACAGCGCCGCCCGGGAAGACCCGGGCGGCGTTTCTCACGGATTTATCAGCTCGTATTGCACCAGCGTTTTCCGGATGCGCTCCCGATTGGCGGGGGAGGGCTCGCACAGGGGCAGCCGCAGGGCCCCCGCCTCCATGCCCATGAGGTTCAGGGCGGTCTTCACGGGGATGGGGTTCACCTCGCAGAACAGGGCGTCGCACAGCTCCTTCAGCTCCAATTGCAGGGCGCCGGCGGCGGCAAAGTCGTTGTCCAGACACAGGGATACCAATTCGTGCATTTTGTCCGGCACCACGTTGGCCGCCACGGAGATGACGCCCACGCCCCCCAGGGCGCAGATGGGCACCGTCTGGTCATCGTTGCCGGACCAGATGGAAAAGTCCGCCGGACAGAGGTTCCGGGTCCGCTGGATGGCGCCCAGGTCGCCGCCGGCCTCCTTGACGCCGTTGATGTTGGGGTGCTTCGCCAGGGCGGCATAGGTCTCCGGCGCGATGGTGACGCCGGTGCGGGAGGGCACGTCGTACAAGATAATGGGCACTGTCACCGCGTCGGCGATGACGCCGAAGTGGCGGATGAGCCCCGTCTGGCTGGCCTTGTTGTAGTAGGGCGTCACCAGCAGCAAGCCGTCCGCCCCGGCCCGCTCCGCGTCCCGACTGAGGGCCAGGGCGGTTTCCGTGGAGTTGGATCCGCTGCCGGCGATGACCGGCACCCGGCCGTCCACGTGCTCCACGCAGTACTCAATGGTCCGCATCCGCTCCCGGTAAGTCATGGTGGCGGCCTCGCCGGTGGTGCCGCAGACGATGACGGCATCGGTGCCGCCGGCAAGCTGGAAGTCCAGCAGCCGCCCCAGGGCCTCCAAATCCACGGTCTCCCGGTCAAAGGGCGTGACAATTGCCACACCAGAGCCTGTAAAGATAGGTTGCTTCACAGAAAAACACACTCCCTTTCCAAAAAACGGCGGTTTGCACGCAAGAGAAAAGCAGATGCCCGGCTTGGGCATCTGCTTTCTTTCGTAACAAAGGAATGTTATTTGGCCTCGATGTAGCCCTTGGCGCACAGCAGCTCCGCCAGAAGCACGGCGCCGCCGGCGGCGCCCCGGAGGGTGTTGTGGCTGAGGCAGACGAACTTGTAATCGTACTGGGTATCGGGCCGCAGGCGGCCGATGGATACGGCCATGCCGTGCTCCAGCATCCGGTCCAGCTTCGTCTGGGGACGGTTCTCCTCCTCGAAATAGTGGAGGAACTGCTTGGGGGCGGAGGGGAGGTCCAGCTCCTGGGCGGGACCCCGGAAGGCGGCCCAGTCGGCCTTGATCTGCTCCATGGAGGGCTTACAGCCATCCTGGAACTTCATGAACACTGCGGCCATGTGGCCGTCCTGGCAGGCCACCCGGAAGCACTGGGCGGTGATGGAGGGGCCGTCGGCCTTGACGATCTTGCCGTCCTCGATATGGCCCCACAGCTTCAAGGGCTCCTGCTCGCTCTTTTCCTCCTCGCCGCCGATGAAGGGGATGCAGTTATCCACCATTTCCGGCCAGCGGGCAAAGGTCTTGCCGGCACCGGAGATGGCCTGGTACGTGCACACCAGCGCCTGCTCCAGACCGTACTTTTTCAGGGGATGCAGGGCGGGGACATAGCTCTGGAGGGAGCAGTTGGACTTCACGGCGATGAAGCCCCGCTTCGTGCCCAGGCGCTTGCGCTGGGCGTCGATGACGGCGATGTGGTCGGCGTTGATCTCCGGCACCACCATGGGCACGTCATCCGTCCAGCGGTGGGCGGAGTTGTTGGAGACAATGGGGCACTCCAGCTTGGCGTATTTTTCCTCCAGGGCCCGGATGTCCTCTTTCTTCATATCCACGGCGCAGAAGCAGAAATCCACCAAAGCGGCCATTTTTTCGGCGTCGGCCTCTGCGTCCAGGACCACCAGCTTCTTGGCCTCCTCGGGCAGGGGAATGTCCAGGGCCCAGCGGCCCTCCACGGCCTCCTCGTAGGTCTTTCCGGCGCTGCGGGCGCTGGCGGCCAGGGCGGTCAGCTGGAACCAGGGGTGGTTTTCCATCAGGGTGATGAAGCGCTGGCCCACCATACCGGTGCAGCCGATGATACCGACTTTGTATTGTTTCATGATTGTTTCCTCCTGGGAGGGGGGCGCCGCGGGGAGCCTCCGTCGATTTTGGTTGAATGTACCGCGAAATTGTACTATAATGTCTTCTATTAGGGAAAAACCTTCTTTGTACATCTGGGACGGACATTTGTATGTATGATAGCACACTTTCGCGTGACCGTCAACGCCGGGACCATAGGGAGGATGCATGAAAAAAGGGCTGATGGCGCTGCTGGGCGTTGTGACATTTTTTACATTGACGGCTGTTTCCGCCGCCGCGGCGGAGCGGGACACCCTGCGGGTGGGCCTGCGGTATGGCTCCACCGCCCTGTTTTCCGCCAATCTGGAAAACGCGGTGGGGGAGGGCTACGAGTTCGGCTACTTTGAGGACGGACGGGAGTTTGTGGCCCTGGGCTGGACGGAGGAGACATGTATTTCCATGACCGCCGCAGGCACAATATATGTGGATGACGACGGCAATTATTCCTCCACAGGCGGAAGAAGGGTCATGGGCCCCTGGCACGTGCAGCTGGATGGGACGTATGACGATTATGACCAGTGCGCCGAGGACGCCTGGGACCTGGGAGGCTGGCCCGCCTATATCGACGGGGAGTTCGTGGTCCGCTTCGGCTGCTACGAATCCCGGGGCGAGGCGGAGGACGCCCTGGAGGACCTGGGAATGGACGGTTCGGCGGTGAAATCCTCCTCCGCCGGTGTGTTGGTGACCCGCACCCGCACCACCGATGTGCTGTTTGAGTTCCAAAACGGCTGGGACCTGTCCCTGGGCGTCATGCCCCAGGCGGGGCGGCGGGAGGAGCCTGTCACCTGGTTCAAGGGCTACAAGTACAAGGGCGGCTTTGAGTATGTCCGCCCCAGCGGCGGCGATCTGCGGGTCATCAACGTGGTGGACCTGGAGGACTATGTGAAGGGCGTGGTGCCCTATGAGATGAACGGCGACTGGCCCCTGGCCGCCCTGGAGGCCCAGGCGGTGTGCGCCCGGACCTTCGCCTGCCGCAATACGAAGCACCAGAGCTACGATTTCGATGTGTGCAGCGGCACCTGCTGCCAGGTGTACAACGGCACCAACACCGCCACCAGCCTCTCCGATGAGGCGGTGGACAACACGGAGGGGGAGTGCCTGTACTACGATGGGGAGCTCATCGAGGCGGTGTACCACTCCTCCAACGGCGGCGCCACCGAGGACGCGGAAAACGTCTGGGGCGGCCGGGTGCCGTACCTGGTGGGGAAAGAGGACCCCTACGAGGAGCTGATCTCCATCCCCAATTACAACTGGTCCGTCACCTACACGGCGGACCAGCTGACGTGGATCTTACAGCAGAAAAACTATGACATCGGCCAGGTGGAGAACGTCTATGTCTCCGCCGTCACCGACATGGGCAATGTGGCCGCCGTCACGTTTGTGGACACCAGGGGAAAGACCCTGACGGTGAAGGGCGACGCCGCCCGCACCGTGTTTTACAGCAGCACTTATCAAAAGTCCGTTCCCAGTATGCGCTTCACCATCAGCGGCGGCGAGGGCGGCGAGACTGTGGTGGTGGGCAGCGGCAGCATTTATGTGAACGGTTCCCAGAAGCTCTCCACCCTGGAGGGGGCCGTGGCCATTGCCACCGGCGGGAAAAAGACCACCCTGTCCGGCGGGGATTGGTATGTTATCACCGACAGCGGCGTGGAAAAGCTCTCCGCCGACACTGTTACCCGCCGGGTGGGCGTCACCTCCGGCAGCGGCGACTGCTTCACCATCACCGGCAGCGGCAGCGGCCACAACGTGGGCCTCAGCCAGTACGGTGCCCGGGCCATGGCGGAGGGCGGATACAGCTATGACGAGATTTTGGAATTTTACTATACGGATATCACCATCAAGTGAGGGACCTGACCAATATGAAAACCAGCGATTTTTACTATGACCTGCCCCAGGAGCTCATTGCCCAGACGCCTTTGGACAAGCGGGATACCTCCCGCCTCATGACCCTGGACCGGGCAAGCGGCGCCGTGGAGCACCACCATTTTTATGAGCTGCCGGACTTTTTGAACCCCGGCGACTGCCTGATCCTCAACAACTCCCGGGTGCTGCCGGCCCGCCTGCTGGGCCAGCGGCTGCCCGGCGGCGGAGCCTGCGAGGTGCTGCTGCTCATTGACCGGGGAGACAAGACCTGGGAGTGCCTGGTGCGGCCGGGCCGGAAAATGCGCACCGGCGCCAAGCTCAGCTTCGGCGAGGGAGAGCTGACCGCCCAGGTGGTGGAGGAGCTGCCGGACGGCAACCGCCTGGTCCGCTTCGATTACGAGGGGATTTTCCTGGAGGTGCTGGAGCGGCTGGGCAAAATGCCCTTGCCGCCCTACATCAAGGAGGAGCTGCAGGACCAGGAGCGGTATCAGACTGTGTACTCCAAGGTCCTGGGCAGTGCCGCGGCCCCCACGGCGGGGCTCCACTTCACGCCGGAGCTGCTGGAGAAGATCGCTGCCCGCGGCGTGGGCATCGGGTATGTGACGCTCCATGTGGGCCTTGGCACCTTCCGCCCCGTGAAGGAGGAGGAGATCACGGAACACGAGATGCACAGCGAGTTCTGCACCATCCCCCAGGAGACGGCGGACCTCATCAACCGGACGAAAGCCAACGGCGGCCGCTGCATCTGCGTGGGCACCACCTCCTGCCGGACCCTGGAGAGCTGGGCGGCGGAGGACGGCCACATGGAGGCCAAGGCCGGGTGGACCAATATCTATATCTACCCCGGCTACAAATTCAAGGTCATGGACGGCCTGGTGACCAACTTCCACCTGCCGGAGAGCACCCTCATCATGCTGGTATCCGCCTTCGCCGGAAGAGAGCACATTCTGGCGGCATACCAGGAAGCGGTCAAAGAGCGCTACCGCTTTTTCTCCTTTGGCGATGCCATGTTCCTGCGGTAAAAAGCAGAAAATCGATTGCGGACGCCCCGGGCGAAGGCCTGGGGTGTTTTTTGCCAAAAAAGTTCACAGTTTGTCAAAACAAACGTTTGCAAAACACCTTGACGGCGGCTAAAACGTATGATATCCTGACAATAACCTCTTTGCACTGCATCACGCTTTTCAAAGCGCCGGACAACAGTACAAACTGAGCAGGCGGTGGACCGTGTCCATGCGCCGGGCCGCTTTCGCGGCAGCGGATGACGCCCATCCGCGGGACAGTGCGACCTGTGCCGCGGGTGTTTTTTTGCACCCTTTTTTCGTGAAGCAGGGGAGAGCTATCTGCCAAAATTCATTTTTCGGGAGGTAACTGATGGACCCTAAACAGCATGAAAAGGTGGCAGTCGGCGTATCCGCCGTGACCATTGCCATCAACCTGGCCCTGGCGGCCTTCAAATTCCTGGCGGGCTTTCTGGCCCATTCCGGCGCCATGATCTCCGATGCCGTTCATTCGGCGTCGGATGTCCTGGCCACATTGATCGTCATCCTGGGCGTGAAGCTGGCGGGCCGGGACGCCGACCGGGACCATCCTTACGGCCATGAGCGGCTGGAGTGTATCGCCGCGCTGGTCCTGGGCGTCATTCTGGCGGCCACGGGCCTTGGCATCGGCATTTCCGGCATCCGCAAGATCGCCGGAGACGAGGCGCTGGTGGTGCCCGGCACCCTGGCTCTTGCCGCCGCGGTGGTCTCCATCGTGGTGAAGGAAAGCATGTTCTGGTACACCTGGCTGGCGGCGAAAAAAATCAATTCCAGCGCCCTGAAGGCAGAGGCCTGGCACCACCGGTCCGACGCCCTGTCCTCCGTGGGCAGCTTCGCCGGAATCCTGGGCGCCCGGCTGGGCTTTCCGGTGCTGGACAGCGTGGCCAGCGTGGTCATCTGCCTGTTTATCCTGAAGGCGGCGTGGGATATTTTGCGGGATGCCCTTTCCAAAATGACGGACCACGCCTGTTCCCCGGAGCTGACGGAGGAAATGAAGGAATCCATTTTGTCCCAACCGGGCGTATTGGGACTGGATGCCCTGAATACCCGCCTGTTCGGCGACCGGGTCTATGTGGATGTGGAGATCCAGGCGGACGGAGACCTGCCTCTGAAGGTGACCCACGCCACTGCCCAGGCGGTCCATGACGCCCTGGAAAAGCAGTTTCCCCAGGTGAAGCACTGTATGGTTCACGTGAACCCGGCGGAGGAGACCGCAGTGTAAAGAACAGCCGCCGTGGCAGATGTCGCGGCGGCTGTTTTTCTGGCTTGCGCCTGGGAGGCGGGTGTACTATAATAAACGAGAAAGTCTGAAAAGGGAGGGAGTGCCTGTGGAACTGACCGAACTGCCCAATATCGGCCCCGTTCTGGCGGAGAATCTGCGCCGGGTGGACATCAACTCGGCGGAGGAGCTGCGCGCTGCCGGCGCCTGCGAGGCCTGGCTCCGCATTCGCACCCAGGTGGACCCCGGCGCCTGCTTTCACCAGCTGACGGCCCTGGCCGGCGCGGAGTTGGGTGTCCGCAAGACCGCTTTGACAGCGGAGCGGAAAGCGGAGCTGCGGGCCTTTTTTGACCGCGTAAAATAAACAGAAACGAGAAGGAATATGTTCAAAGTACTCAAAACGGAAGGCCGCGCCCGCCGCGGCGAATTTTCCTGCGCCCACGGCGGCACCGTGCAGACGCCGGTGTTTATGAACGTGGGCACCCAGGCCGCCATCAAGGGCGGCGTCTCCGCCCACGACCTGAAGGAAGTGGGCTGCCAGATCGAGTTGTCCAACACCTACCACCTGCACCTGCGCCCCGGCGACCGGCTGGTGCGGCAGATGGGGGGTCTCCACAGGTTCATGAACTGGGACGGCCCCATCCTGACGGACTCCGGCGGCTTCCAGGTATTCTCTCTGGCGTCCCTGCGGAAGATCAAGGAGGAGGGCGTCTATTTCTCCTCCCACATCGACGGCCGGAAGATTTTCATGGGACCGGAGGAGTCCATGCGCATCCAGTCCAACCTGGGCAGCGACATCGCCATGGCCTTTGACGAGTGCGTAGAGAACCCGGCGGCCTACGAATACGCCAAGGCCAGCTGCGAGCGGACGCTGCGGTGGCTGGAGCGGTGCAAGGCGGAGCATGACCGGCTGAACAGCCTGCCGGACACCGTGAACCCAAAGCAGATGCTCTTTGGCATCAACCAGGGCGCCACCTACGCGGACCTGCGGGTCTGGCATATGCGGGAAATCGCAAAAATCGACTGTGACGGCTTTGCCATCGGCGGTCTGGCGGTGGGAGAGCCGGCGGAGGTCATGTACGAGATGATCGACGTGGTGGAGCCCTTCATGCCGGCGGAAAAGCCCCGCTACCTCATGGGCGTGGGCACTCCCAGCAACATCATCGAGGCCGTCAGCCGGGGCGTGGACTTTTTCGACTGCGTCATGCCCTCCCGCAACGGCCGCCACGGCAAGCTCTTTACCTGGGAGGGTACCGTGAACATCCTCAACGAAAAGTACGCCGCCGATGAGCGGCCCATCAGCGAAAGCTGCGGATGCCCCGTGTGCCGCAGCTTCTCCCGGGCGTATCTGCGGCACCTGTTCAAGGCGGATGAGGTGCTGGCCCTGCGGCTGGCGGTGCTCCACAACCTGTATTTTTACAACGACCTGATGGCGAAGATCCGTCAGGCGCTGGACGAGGGGACTTTCGCCGAATTCCGGGAGCGGTACAGCGGGAACCTGGAAAAACGGGCGTGAGCGGTGCCTGTGTCCCTTGAAATATTTGAGGGCTACAAGAAAGTTCTTGCAAAACAACTGTCTTTTGGTATAATAGTACCATTGTAATCCACAAAGGAAAAAGGAGTTTCACAATATGAACAGTAACACCTACTCTATCGTCATGCTGGTCGTCATGCTGGCTATCTTCTACTTCCTGCTGATCCGTCCTGAGAACAAGCGGAAGAAGAAGGCCGAGGCCATGCGTGAGGGCATCAAGAAGGGCGACACCGTCACCACCATCGGCGGTATCGTCGGCCGCGTGGTCCATGCCAATAAGGACACGCTGATCATCGAGACCAGCGAGGACCGTGTCCGCATGGAGGTCACCCGGTGGGCCGTTTCCACCACCGGCGTCCAGACCACGGACCAGCCCGTGGAGGAGAAAGCTGATAAGGCCGATAAGAAGAAAAAGAAGGAAGAGCCCGCCGCCATCGAGGAGAAGACGGAAGCTCCCGCTGAGGAAAAGAAAGCCTGATCCATTCATAAATGGGACCTCCCCAGTCATATGCTCCAACAAGAGCGTATGACCGGGGAGGTATTTTTTATGTCGAAAAGTCGGAAACAGGCACCGCCTTGGCGGGCCTTTGCGTGGGGGCTGCTGGTGTCGGTGGGGCTGTACCTGGGCTTGCTGGTGCTGCTGGCGCTGCTGGTGGTGCGGGGCATCCTGGGGGAGGAGGGTGCGTATCCCGCCATCGCGGTGGCCTGCGGCGTGTCGGCGCTGAGCGGCGGCCTGGTATGTGTCCGGAATGCGCCCATGAGCCGCCTGCCGGCGGCCATGCTGTGTGCCGGCGGCTTTGCGGCTGTGCTGGCGGCGGTGGGCCTGCTGTGCTGGGAGGAAGGCATCACGGTCCGGGGGCTGGTGCTGCTGGGGTGTGCGCTGGCCGGAGGGCTGCTGGCCGGCGCGGCGGGCCACAAGCGCGGGCGGCGGGTGAAGAGCCGCGCCCGGCGGCGGTAAAAGGCTGCTTGTCATTTTTACCAAAAATGTCCGGTGGGCGGCGGCACCGCCCCCGGCCCGGCCCCTCCCGGTGAAAGTGGGGGAGAAGGGCGCTTTGATGTACAAATATAGATATTTTGTGGGATATCACTACAAGATGTTGACGTTGCGGGCGGCTGACAGCAGCCGGCTTCGGCTCCGGTTTGATTAGTTTACATAATACAGTTAACATAATATTTTGTAATAAATTACAAAAAGCGAGAACTTCTGGCAAATTCCTTGATAAAACAAGCAAATTGCACTATATTAAATAAGTACTAGGTTTACGTTAACCGCCTATCATAAATCCTGTCCTCCCCACATAGGGTGGGACAGTGAGGTGAGGCGGTTGATGAGGAAGAAAACAGTCCGCGGGAGCGGCGGACAGGCAAGGTCTCTTTCCGGCCTGGTGCTGTTGGCGGTCTTTTTTGCCGGCGGCATCCTGCTGGGACAGGCCCTGGCCGGCCGTGTGCCGGACGGCACCGGGGCGGAGCTGCGCCGGTATCTGACGGATTACCTCCAGCTGGAGGACGGCGCGGCGGAGCACGCAAGAGCGGCTGTCTCCGCCGTGGTGATCTACTTCCGGTATCCGCTGGCGGCGTTTTTGCTGGCCTTCACCGCTGCCGGAGCCATCCTGCTCCCCTGTGTCACCGTGGTGTACGGCTGTTTTCTCTCCTTTTCCGTCTGCTGCTTTACGGCGGCCTTTGGGCCGGAGGGGGCGCTGCTGGCCCTGGCGGTGCTTGGGGTCCGGTGCCTGGTGACCATGCCTTGCTATTTTCTGCTGGCCTCTCCCGCGTGGAGGATGTCCGCGGCGCGTCTGCCCATTGGGAGAGGCAGGCGGACCGCCCCTGTGGCCTGCGGCAGAGCATGGTGGCTTTTGTGCGGTGCGGTGGCGCTGGTGCTGCTGGCCGGTGTGTGTGTGGAACTCGTCTTGCCGCCGCGTCTGACGGATTGGGCGCTGCGGCATATCCTGAATTGACAAAAGAGGGGAGGGGTGATCCCGTGAACAACGATATTGCGCGCTATGGCAAGTATCTGGAGGAGGAAAAGCATTCCTCCCAGAACACCATCAGCTCTTATCTGCGGGATGTGACCCAGTTTTCCGACTATCTGGAGGAGCATCAGGACTGCGGCCTGCGGGACGCTCAGCCGGATATGGTGCGGGACTACATGAGCTGGATGCAGGGACACGGCAAATCCGCCGCTTCTGTGACCCGGTTCCTGGCCTCTGTGAAATCCTTTTATCATTTCCTGGTGGCCCAGGGCGACCTGCGTGAAAACCCCGTCAAGGGCATCACCGCGGACCGGGCGGAGCGGAAGTATCCGGAGATCCTGACCGCCAAGGAGGTGGAGCTGTTTTTGGAGCAGCCCCAATGTGTGGACGCCAAGGGCTTCCGGGACCACGCCATGCTGGAGCTGCTGTATGCCACCGGCATCCGGGTCAGCGAGCTGATCTCCCTGAATTTGGATGACTTGAACCTGGCCGCCGGCTTCATCCGCTGCGCCAGCCGCGGCAAGGAGCGCATCATCCCCCTGTACCACGGCGCCGTGAAGGCCTTGCAGGACTATGTGCGGGACATCCGCCCCCAGCTGGTGGCGGACCAGGAGGAAAAGGCCCTGTTCGTCAACATGAGCGGCGAGCGCATGAGCCGCCAGGGCTTTTGGAAGATCATCAAGCACTATCAGGAGAAGGCGGGCATCCAGAAGGACATCACGCCCCACACCCTCCGCCATTCCTTCGCCGTCCACCTGTTGGAAAACGGCGCGGACCTGCGGTCCATCCAGGAGATGCTGGGCCACGCGGATATCTCCTCCACCCAGATCTATACCCATGTGGTGAAGCGGCAGCTGAAAGATGTGTACAACAAGGCCCATCCCCGGGCCTGACGAGGTCAGCACGGCGGTACGCCGTGCTGATTTTTTGCTTTGCGCGAAAAACTTTTCTCCGCAGGCAATCAAAACGGTTTCCCAAAGGCTCTAATCCATAAAGAAACCGGAAAGGAGGCCCCGCCCATGGACCATGAGGAATTTGCCGCCCGGACCCAGGCGGTCCGGCAGCGGCTGTACCGCACCGCGTATTTGTATCTTGGCAGCGAGGCCGATGCCCTGGAGGCGGTGGACGAGGCGGTGTACCAGGCCCTGCGGGCCTTGAAGAAGCTGCGGCAGCCGGAGCTGTTGGAGACCTGGCTCACCCGCATCCTCATCAACACCTGCCACAAGGAGCTGCGCCGCCGCCGGCGGGTGACAGGGGAGGAGAGCCTGCCGGACACCGCCGGGCCGGACGCCTACGACGGCCTGTCCCTGCGGGAGGCCATCCGCCGCCTGCCGGAGGAGCTGCGGACCGTGGTCATCCTCCGCTACTTTGCCGGGTACACCCTGGAGGAAACGGCCCAAAGCCTGGAGCTGCCCCGGGGCACCGTGTCCACCCGCCAGCGGCGGGCCCTGCAGCTTTTGCGTTTGGAGCTGGGAGAGGAGGGAGAAGCATGAACCGCAGCGAGGAATACCATGCCTTGCAGAAAGAGCTGGAGACCACACCGCCCCAGCTGGAGTATACGGTGCAAAGAGCACTGGCAAGGAAAAAATCTTTACAGCGAAAAAAACGGCTTTTCGGCATTCCGGCAGGCAGTCTGGCCGTTTGCTTTACAGCCTTTGTACTGCTGGTGAACCTGTTCCCGCCCTTTGCCGCCGCCTGCGGGAGCGTGCCCCTCCTGGGCGCCCTGGCGGAGGCGGTGCGCTGGTCGCCCTCCCTGTCCGCCGCCGTGGAGCATGACTATGTGCAGCCTGTGGACCAGAGCCAGAGCGCCCACGGCGTCACCGCCGCCGTGGAGTACCTCATCGTGGACCGCAAGCAGGTGAGCATTTTCTACACCCTGGACACGGACCGGGATATCGCCCACCTGGACGCGGACTATGACGTCCGCCTGCCGGGAGACCTCTACGGATACAATTCTACAACCGGCAGCTACGGCCTTGAAAACGGCGCCCTGCGGCGCATCGACGTGAACTTCGTGGACATGGACGTGCCGGAGACACTGGAGCTTGCATTACAGGTCTATGACAGCACGGACCGGTGGGCACCGGACACGGAGCCGGCGGAAGCGGCGGGAGACTACGGCGACGAAATGCTGACCCAGCGGCAGGAGCTGGAGCGGGCCTATCTGGCGGAGTTCACCTTCCACCTTACCTTTGACCCCCAGTTCACCGCCCAGGGGACGGTGGTGCCGGTGAACGCGGCCTTCCAGCTGGACGGCCAGCGGTTCACGCTGACGGAGGTGGAGGTCTATCCCACCCACCTGCGGGTGAACATCGACGATGACAGCGGCAATACCGCCTGGCTGCGGGGACTGTCCCTGTATCTGGAAAACGAGTACGGTGAGCGGTTTGAGAGCTGCGTCAACGGCATCTCCGCCAGCGGCGACCCGGATGGGGAGGGCTACGGCACCTTCTGGCTGGACAGCCCCTTTTTCAGCCGGGGGGAGCACCTGACATTGTGCATTACCGGAGCGGAGTGGCTGGACAAGGACCGGGAAAGCATCCGGGTGGACCTGACGGGAAACACGGGGGAGGAGCTGCCCCAGGGCGTCCGCCTGGAGTGGGCGGAAAAGCGGGAGGGCGGCTGGCTGGTGTCCTTCAGCGCCCCTTACCGCTGGGGCAATCGTACAATTTATCAAATCTGGAGCCAAGCCTATCACGATGCAGACGGCCGGGAATACGAGATCGACAGCCGCAGCGCCACCACTTCGCCTATGGTCCTGGGCCCCCTTTCCGGCGAGGAGCTGGAAGCCCACGAGGCCTATGCGGCCGAAAACCGGGACCGTTATTATGAGAGCTTTGCCCTGAAGGACTACCAGGCGGACCAGGTGTGGCTGGAGCCCGCCTGGACCCGGGTGACGGCCTATGAAAAGCCGGTGGAAGTCGCCATCAAATAACGAAAAGCGCCGTCCCGTTGGGGGACGGCGCTTTGCTTGACTTCTCCGGCCCCGGAGCTTACAATGGCAAAAAACGATGAAACGGAGAACGGATATGCGCATCATCATCTCTCCCGCGAAGAAAATGCGTGTGGATACGGACAGCTTTCCCGTCCGGGACCTGCCGGTGCTGCTGCCGCGGGCGGAGGTCCTGGCGGAACAGCTCCGCTCCATGTCCTACGGAGAGCTGAAAGCCCTTTGGAAGTGCAATGACTCCATCGCGGCGCTGAACGCGGAGCAGCTGCAGCGCATGGACCTGCGCCATGGCCTGACCCCCGCCATCCTGGCCTATGACGGCATCCAGTACCAATACATGGCCCCCGGCGTGTTCACGGAGGGGGAGCTGGAATATGTCCAGGAGCACCTGCGCATCCTCTCCGGCTTTTACGGCGTCCTGCGGCCCTTCGACGGGGTGACGCCCTACCGGCTGGAAATGCAGGCGCGGCTTTTGAACTGTGAAGGAAAAGACCTTTATAGCTATTGGGGCACTTCCATCGCGGAAACAATCTGGGCGGAGACGGACTGCGTGGTGGACCTGGCGTCCAGGGAGTACAGCCTGTGCGTCTCCCGGCACCGGCCGCCGGAAAAGCGGCTGGTCACCTGCGTGTTCGGGGAGCGGAAAGACGGCAGGATCATCGAAAAGGGGACCCTGTGCAAGATGGCCCGGGGGGAGATGGTGCGCTTCCTGGCGGAGCGGCGGGCGGAGGCGCCGGAGGACCTGCGGGACTTCGACCGCCTGGGCTACCGCTTTTCCCCGGCGGATTCCACACCGGCGGCGTATGTGTTTCTCAAAGCGCAAGAGCAGCAGACTGCTTTGTAAACCGTGCCGCCACGCGGGAAGACCGGCAAGGACCATGGTGAAAGAGCGGCGGAGCCGGCGGGGGGATCCTCCCGCCGGCTCCTTTGGCGGAAGAAAACTATCTGTTGCACCGCAGGCGGAAATTTGCTATACTGACTTAGAATATAAACTGGAAGGGGAGCGCCATGCGCATCTTGGGCATCGACCCCGGTTACGCCACCATTGGCTTCGGCCTGGTGGAGGCGGAGCGGGCACAAGTGAAAATGGTCACTTACGGCGCCATCACCACGCCGGCGGGCCTGCCCCTTTCCAAGCGGCTGTATCAGATCGGCACGGACATGGAGGACCTCATCGGCCAGCTGAAGCCGGACGTTATCTCCATCGAGGAGCTGTTTTTCAATACCAACATCACCACCGGCATCGCCGTGGCCCACGGCCGGGGCGTGCTGCTGTACGCCGCCGAGAAGTGCGGCGTGCCCCTGTACGAGTACACCCCAGGCCAGGTGAAGCTGGCCGTCACCGGCTACGGCAAAGCGGAAAAGCGCCAGGTCATGGACATGACGAAGCGGCTTTTGAAGCTGAAAGCCGTGCCCCGGCCGGACGACGCGGCGGACGCACTGGCGCTGGCCCTGTGCCATGCAAGGAGTTTTACTTCACGGCTTCCCCAGAGCGGGGATGTGCGGGAGACCATCTGAGGAGGACACGATGTTTTACTATCTGGACGGTACTGTGGCGGAGATCCTGCCGTATTTGGCCGTTGTGGACTGCGGCGGCGTGGGCTATGCCTGCAAGACCACCAACACCACCCTGGCGGCGCTGAAAAAGGGCCAGCGGGGGAAGCTGTATACATATCTGAACGTGGGAGAGGGCGTGTTTGAGCTGTACGGCTTTGCCACCCAGGCGGAGCTGAACAGCTTCAAGCTGCTTATCGGCGTCTCCGGCGTGGGACCCAAGGCGGCACTGGCCATTTTGTCCGTGGCCACGCCGGACACGTTGGCCATGGCCGTCATCACCGGGGATGAAAAGACCCTCACTGCCGCGCCGGGCATCGGCAAGAAGATCGCCCAGCGCATCATTCTGGAGCTGAAGGACAAGCTGGCCAAGGAGAGCGCCGCCGGCGGACTGGACTTCTCCGGTCCCAAGGGCGCCGCCATTCCGGCGGCTCTGACCAACAAGGCCACGGAGGCCGCCGCCGCCCTGGCAGTGCTGGGCTATACCAGCCAGGAGGCCGCCGCCGCCCTGAAGGGCATCGACGTGGAAAATCTGCCTCTGGAGGAGATCATCCGCCAGAGCCTGAAAAAGATGGTGAAATAATATGAGCGAGACGATCAAAGGATTTATTTTGGCGCTGTGCGGCGCCGCCCTGGCCCTGCCCGCCGCCCTGTTCGGCCTGCGGTATCAGGCCCTGCGGCAGAAAAAGCGGCAGACCGGCAGCCTGACGGAGGAGGAGAAGAAGCGGCAGCTGAAAAACGCGGTGCTGTTCGTGGTGCTGCTGCTGGCGGTGTACCTGCTGGGCTTCTCCAGCATCAACTGCTTCCGGTGAGGGAGCAGACCTGGAGAGCGAAGGAAGTGACAAATTGAGCATCGACTTTGGAAACGACATTTACGAGGAGCCCATCGTGGCCAAGACCTTTCTCCAGGAGGACGCCCAGGAGGGCTCCCTGCGCCCCAAGACGCTGCGGGAGTACATCGGCCAGGAGAAGGCCAAGGACAATCTGGCCGTGTTCATCGAGGCCGCCCGCAAGCGGGAGGAGGCCCTGGACCACGTGCTGCTCCACGGCCCTCCGGGCCTGGGCAAGACGACCCTGGCGGGCATCATCGCCCAGGAGATGGGGGCGGGCATCCGCATCACCTCCGGCCCGGCCATCGAAAAGCCCGGCGACCTGGCGGCGCTGCTGACGAACCTGAACGAGGGCGATATCCTGTTCGTGGATGAGATCCACCGGCTGAACCGCTCCGTGGAGGAGATTTTGTATCCCGCCATGGAGGATTACGCCCTGGACATCATCGTGGGCAAGGGGCCCTCCGCCAACTCCATCCGGCTGGACCTGCCCAAGTTCACCCTCATCGGGGCCACCACCCGGGCGGGCCAGCTGTCCGCGCCCCTGCGGGACCGCTTCGGCGTGACGCTGCGGCTGGAGCTGTATACCCCGGAGGAGCTGGCAAAGATCGTGACCCGCTCCGCCGGCATTTTGAATGTGGACATCGTTCCCGAGGGCGCCTACGAGATCGCCCGCCGCAGCCGGGGCACGCCCCGTATCGCCAACCGGATGCTGCGCCGGGTGCGGGACTTTGCCCAGGTGAAGGCCGACGGCGTCATCACCAAGGAGGTGGCGGACCAGGCCCTGTGCGCCCTGGAGATCGACTATCTGGGCCTGGACCCGGTGGACCGGCGGATGCTGGGCGCCATCATCGACAACTACAACGGCGGCCCCGTGGGTCTGGAGACCCTGGCGGCCACCATCGGCGAGGAAGCCGTCACGCTGGAGGATGTGTACGAGCCGTTCCTCATGCAGCTGGGCTTTTTGACCCGGACGCCCCGGGGCCGGTGCGTGACCCAGAAGGCGTACCAGCACCTGCACAGGCCCATCCCCGGCGGCGCCATGCCGGAGGGAGAGATGGAGCAGCTGATGCTGTGAGGGGCCGCGCATATCCATTTGGAATCATTTCATTATATAGAAGGGAACCGATCACTATGGGCAAATTATTTGGTACAGACGGCATCCGCGGCGTCGTGGGCGAGAACCTGACCGCGGACCTTGCCTACCGCGTGGGCCAGGCGGTGGCCACTGTCCTCATGGAGGATAAGGGCAGCCGTCCTGTGGTCCTCATCGGCAAGGATACCCGTGTGTCCTCCGATATGCTGGAGTCCGCCTTGATGGCGGGCATCTGCGACATGGGCGGCGATGTGAAGCCGGTGGGCACCATTCCCACTCCCGCCGTGGCCTATCTGACCACCCGGGAGGGGGCGGATGCGGGCATCGTCATCTCCGCCAGCCACAACCCCTATGAGCACAACGGCATCAAGGTCTTCAGCGGCCAGGGCTACAAGCTCTCCGACGCCGTGGAGGCCCGCATTGAGGAGCGTATCCTTTCCGACGCCCCCATGAAACACCGCACCCGGGGGGAGATCGGCCGCCGCCACCACGGAATGCGGCAGCTGAAGCGGGACTACATCGACTTTGTGGCCTCCACCATCGAATCCGACCTGGCGGGGCTGCGCATCCTGGTGGACTGCGCCAACGGCGCCGCCAGCGCCACGGCGCCGGAGTTGTTCGGCCGCTTCAAGGCCAGCACGGACTTCATCCACCGGGACCCCGACGGCATCAACATCAACAGCCGCTGCGGCTCCACCCATCTGGAGAGCCTGGCGGACGCCGTGGTGCGGGGCGGCTACGACATCGGCGTGGCCTTTGACGGCGACGCGGACCGCTGCCTGCTGGTGGACGAGACCGGTGCCACCATCGACGGCGACAAGGTCATGGCCGTGTGCGCCGCGGACATGAAGCGCCGGGGCAAGCTCAACGGCAACACCATCGTGGCCACCGTCATGAGCAATCTGGGCCTTCATGAGTTCTGCCGCAACGCGGGGCTGAACCTGGTGTGCACCGCCGTGGGCGACCGCAACGTGCTGGAGAAAATGCTGGAGTGCGATTACCGCATCGGCGGCGAGCAGTCCGGCCACACCATTTTCACGGAGCTGGAGACCACCGGCGACGGCGAGGTGACGGCGCTGCAATTTTTGCAGGTCCTGGCAGCCTCCGGCCAAAAGGCCAGTGAGCTGGCCTCCTGCTGCGCCGTGTATCCCCAGGTGCTGGTGAACGTGGAGGTGCCCCACAGCGGCGGCGTGAAGGAGAAGATCATGGCTTCCCAGGCCCTGGCGGACGCTGTGAAAGGGGAGGAAGAGGCCCTGGGCGGCAGCGGCCGGGTACTGGTCCGCGCCTCCGGTACAGAGGCCCTCATCCGGGTCATGGTGGAGGCAAAGACCACCGAAACCGCCCAGGCGGTGGCCGGCCGGCTGGTGGATTTTATAAAATCACTAAAAATCTAAGGCTTCCAAACAGGATTTTTGATAAATTGCTTGACATTTTATGGGATAGACGGGTATAATAACATATGTTCAAGGTTAAAGAACAACCGTTCCAACTTCTGGAGACGCGCAGTGACGAGGAGCTTTGCCAGCTGGCTGCCCAGGGCAGCCGGGGGGCGGAGGAGGTCCTGGTCACCCGCTACAACCGGCTGGTGCGCACCTGTGCCCGTCCGTTTTTCCTCATCGGCGGCGACAGTGAGGACCTGACCCAGGAGGGAATGGTGGGCCTCATCAAGGCGGTTCGGGAATATGACGCCAGTAAGGCGGCCTCCTTCCGGACCTTCGCAGAGATCTGCATACGAAGCCGACTGTATTCCGTTCTCCGCGCTGCCGCGCGGGATAAGCATCTTCCGCTCAACCAGTCGGTTCCTCTGGATACACCCTTCTTTGATAGCAATTCCTACACCTCTGGCTCCGGCGATCTGGCGCAGGGAAACCCCGAGACCTTTTTGATCGAACGGGAACGCACCGCGGCTCTTTTGGCTGGTGTTCGGAAACAGTTGTCCGAATTTGAAGCGAAGATTTTGGGGTACTATTTGGACGGTCTTTCATGCAGGGAAATTGCCGAGACGGTAGGCAAGCCCCCAAAGTCCGTGGACAACGCTGTGCAGAGGATCCGCCGCAAGGTGGCACAGCAACTTCTTTCCGGCGAATTCAGCGAGAGCTGAACGCAATATATTTTTCTTTTCAAAGAGAGGGTAAAATCATGTACGAAGACAAGACTTTAGTGTGCAAAGAGTGCGGCCAGGAGTTCGTGTTCACCGCCGGTGAGCAGGAGTTCTACGCTGAGCGCGGCTTCCAGAACGAGCCCCAGCGCTGCAAGGCCTGCCGTGATGCTCGCAAGAACGCCGCCCGCGGCCCCCGCGAGTACTTCACCGCTGTTTGCGCTGCCTGCGGCGGCGAGGCGAAGGTTCCCTTCGAGCCCAAGTCTGACCGTCCCGTTTATTGCAGCGAGTGCTTCGCCAAGATGCGCGATCAGCAGAGATAACAAGCCGGTCTTCGGTTTTTATAATTGCGATCAGAAAGGACACCTGCCCTGGATAGGGCGGGTGTCCTTTTTCGCATCCAAGGCCGCCTGTACCTGAAACCCGCCGCCGTTTCCTTTGCACACTTCCGGTGAAAAAGCAAGATTTCGCGCATTTTCTATTGAATTCACGCGGACAATAGAGTATAATACCCATGCTGAATTTTAGATTGGAGGAACATTCCCATGATCACCATTACAAAAGACACCATCATCGGTGATATCCTTGATATCGCTCCCCACACCGCTCCCATCTTCCTGTCCATCGGCATGCACTGCCTGGGCTGCCCCTCTTCCCGGGGCGAGACCGTGGAGGAGGCCTGCATGGTCCACGGCGTGGACTGCGACAAGCTGCTGGCCCTGGTGAATGAGGAAGCCAATAAGGCTCAGTAAAACGCTTCCAACAAGCAGGACGCATACGGGGCAATGCCCGTATGCGTCCTGAGCTTGTCGAAAAAGGTTGAAACGCCAGAGACCGGGAAGGAAGATAGTTACGAAAGAAACCCAGGAGGGGTGTCTTTCGTTTTGAATCATAAGTTTCTCAGAACTTCAAAAAGTTCTGAGAAACTTGCCCATGCTGTCAAAATTTTGACAGCATGGGGACGCATACGGGAGTTGCCCGTATGCGTCCTTACAACGACTGCCGGAGGGACCTATGGCAAAACGAGAAATGGAGCTGTCCCCCAGGCTGCGGCTGCTGGCGGACTGGGTGCGCCCCGGCGCGCGCGTCGCTGATGTTGGCACGGATCACGCCTATCTGCCTGTGTGGCTGGTGCTCCACGGGCGCGTGAGCTCTGCCATTGCCAGCGACCTGCGGAAGGGACCCCTCCAGCGGGCCCGGGAGACCTGCCGCCGCCACGGCGCCGAAAGCGTGGACTGCCGCCTGTGCGACGGTCTGAGCGGCATCGGACCGGAGGAGGCGGACACCGTCATCATCGCCGGCATGGGCGGAGAGAATATCGCTGCCATCCTGGCGGCCGCCCCCTGGACGAAAGACGGCGCCCACACGCTGCTGCTCCAGCCCATGAGCCGGGACGCGGCGCTGCGGCGCTTTCTGGCGGAGAACGGATATGCCATCCTGCGGGAGGCGCTGACCTGCGAACGGGGCAGCTATCTGCCCGTCATGGAGGTCACCGCCGGTCAGATGGAGCTGACAGCGGGGGAGCTGTACGGCGGCGCGAAGCTGCGCCGAGACCCCCTGGGAGACCGGTATCTCATCCAGGCGATCCTGCGCTTCCAAAGCGCCGTGGCGGGGCTGAACCGCTCCTCCAGTCCGGCGGACCGGGAGAAGGCGGATGGCCTGCGGGACATCCTCGCCCAGCTGATGAACATGAGAGAGGAGTGGCGTCATGCCAACTGTACGGGAAATTGAACAGGCCCTCTTTGAACTGGCCCCCGGCGAGGCCGCCATGGAGTGGGACAATGTGGGCCACCTCCTGGGGGACCCGGACCAGGCCGTGGAGCGGGTGCTGGTGGCTCTGGACATCACGGAGGGCGTGGCGGACGAGGCCATCGCCTCCGGCTGCCAGCTGGTCGTGGCCCATCACCCCGTCATGAACTGCCGGTGGACGCCGGTGCAGAACATCCGGGACGACACGTTCCAGGGACACCTGTTTTTGAAGCTGCTGCGGAACAATGTCTCCGCCATCTGTATGCACACCAACCTGGACATCGCGTGGGGAGGGGTGAACGACGCTCTGGCCCAGCGGCTGGAGCTGGTGGACCCTGGGCCCCTGTGTGAAAACGGCCTGGGCCGGGTGGGCGAGTACCCGGAGAGCGTGGCGCTGGCGGACTACGTCCGCTTCGTGTGCCAGGCCCTGGGCTGCAACGGCCTGCGGTACGCCGACGCCGGAAAGCCCGTCCGCCGGGTGGCCGTGGGCGGCGGCGCCTGCGGGGAGTTTGAGGATGACGCCATCCGCGCTGGCTGCGACACCTTCGTCACCGCCGACCTCAGCTACCACCAGTTCCTGGACGCGGCGGGGAAGGGCATCAACCTCATCGACGCGGGCCACTTCCCCACGGAGGACCCCGTCTGCGAAAAAGTCATCACGTATTTAACGGACCGGTTCCCGGAACTGGCCGTCAGCAAATCCGCTTCCCACAAGGAAGTCATTCAGTACTATGTTGAAGGAGAGTAATCACCATGTCCGGACATTCCAAATGGCATAATATTCAGAAGACCAAGGGCGCGCAGGACGCCAAGCGCTCCGCCGCGTTCACCAAGATCGCCAAGGAGATCATCGTGGCCGTCAAGGAAGGCGGCGGCTCCGGCGACCCCAACAACAACTCCCGCCTGGCCACCGTCATCGCCAAGGCCAAGGCCGTGAACATGCCCAACGACAACATCAAGCGCACCATCGACAAGGCGCTGGGTGCCGGCAGCACCGAGAACTACGAGGCCGTTACTTACGAGGGCTACGGCCCCGGCGGCGTGGCCGTCATCGTGGAGGCCCTGACCGACAACCGCCAGCGCACCGCCCCCGAGGTCCGCCACGCCTTCGACAAGTGCAACGGCAACATGGGCGCCCAGGGCTGCGTCAGCTGGTCCTTCGACAAGAAGGGCGTCATTGTCATCGACAACGAGGACGGCGAGCTGGACGAGGACACTGTCATGATGGACGCCCTGGAGTCCGGCGCCGCCGACTTCGAGGCCGATGGCCCCGCCCTGGAGATCACCTGCGACCCCGACGCCTTCAACGACGTGGTGAAGGCCCTGGAGGAGAAGGGGTACAGCTTCGTCAACGCCGACATCGAGATGGTGCCGCAGAATTACATTACGCTCACCGACGAGGGTGACGTGAAGAACATGAACAAGCTCATCGACATGCTGGAGGATTCTGACGACGTGCAGAACGTCTGGCACAACTGGGACAACGACTGAGCAATCAGGGGGACGGCGAAAGCCGTCCCTCTTGTGTTATATTACAATTGAACAAAAGTTAAGTTTTGTTTATAAAATGCGCACATAAGCGCGGTTTCGCTGTAGCACTGACTTTTTCTTTTGCTCTAGCTATTACAGTAACTATAACTATAACAGTCACAATCGTGACAATCGTGACAATTGTGAGGATTCTGTAAATTCTGTGAGTTGTTGCACAAAAGCGTGCAACAATCCGGCTTGGGGAGGTTATGGATAGGAGGGGATAAAATGGCATCGGAGAAAAAAGGATTTGTTTTGTATTTTGATTCCTATCCCAGCATCGCGTCTCTGCCAGCGGAACAGAGGGGAGTGCTGCTGTCTGCGCTGTTCCAATATGCCGGCCGCATCTGCACTCGGGAGGAAGACCCACTGGCTGCGGCGGAAGCATGCCGGGAAATGGCACCCGAGACACGAATGGCTTTCTGCTTCATGGCAGGAGCCATCGCCCGGGACACGAAAAAATGGAAGCAGCGGCAGGCCAATCTTTCAAGAGCGGCAAAGGAGCGGGAGGCAGGGCACAAAGAGGCGGATTCCGCCTGGAATTACGTCTGAATCGGGATTCTACCGCTGATCTGTGCATCTGGGAGCAGTGATATCATGAATCAGGTACAGCAACGCTGTCAGAAAAGTAAATAAATGAAGCCCCTCCCGCGTGTTCCGCGGGAGGGGCCGTATCATATGCGAGCAAAACTGTAAGCCGGGTTCTGTATTGGACGGTCATCTATCTCGACGCACTGTTGCCAGTACGCTCAAGCCACCTCCTGGAAGCGGCCGGGCAGGCCTGTTGCTTCCGCGCCACGGTGTTGCTCCGGATAGAGTTTACAGCGTCACGACGTTCCCGTGTGACGGGTGAGCTCTTACCTCGCCTTTCCACCCTTACTGGCAGCGCAAAGCGCTGCCAGCGGTATATCTCTGTTGCACTTTTCCTCAGATCGCTCTGGGCGGGCGTTACCCGTTATCCTTGCCCTGTGGAGCCCGGACTTTCCTCATGACCGGCCTTTCGGCCTGGCCACGCGACCGTCTGTTTTCCTCGCGGCCTATATTGTACAGGAAGGCGGGGGGATTGTCAATTGCGAAAGGGCAATCCGAAGTTGTAATTTTGTCCCGTCTGCGGTATAATTCCCCTGTGTGAAAAAACCGCCCCAAGGCGGTGGAGATAAGGAGCGTTCTCCATGAAGTTTGAGGAGTATTTGAATACCTTGCGGCAGAAGACCGTGGCCGTCATCGGCATCGGCGTTTCCAACCGGCCCCTCATCGAGCTGCTGCTGGACCGTGGCGTGGCCGTCACCGCCTGCGACAAGCAGGAGCGCGCCGCCCTGGGGGAGTACGCGGACACCCTGGAGGCAAAGGGCGCCCGTCTGCGGCTGGGAGCGGACTACCTGGAGGGGCTGACGGAGGATGTCATTTTCCGCACCCCCGGTATGCGGCCGGACCTGCCCCAGCTCACCGCCGCCGTGGCGCGGGGCAGCGTGCTGACCTCGGAGATGGAGGTGTTTTTTGAGGTGTGTCCCTGCCCGAAGATTGCCGTCACCGGCAGCGACGGCAAGACGACCACCACCACCATCATCGCCGAGCTTTTGAAGCGGGCGGGCCGGACCGTCCACCTGGGCGGCAACATCGGCCATCCGCTGCTGGCGGAGACCGGCGCTATGTCCCCGGAGGACATCGCCGTGCTGGAGCTGTCCAGCTTCCAGCTGATGACCATGACCCAAAGCCCCCACATCGCCGTGGTCACGAACCTGGCTCCCAACCACCTGGATGTCCACAAGGACTTTCAGGAGTATATTGATGCAAAGGAAAATATCTTTACACACCAGACGGCCCAAGATATTGCCGTATTCAACGCCGATAACCCGTATACGGCGGAGGAGGCGGGCCGCGCCGTGGGCCGGGCCCGGCTGTTCTCCCGCCAACGGGAAGTGGAGGACGGCGTGTTCCTGCGGGGCGGCGCCATCATCGCCCGGAGCGGCGGGCAGGAGCGGGAAGTGATGCGGGTGTCCGATATCAAGCTTCCCGGCGTCCACAATGTGGAGAACTACCTGGCAGCCATTGCCGCCGTGGACGGCCTGGTGCCCGATGAAGTCATCCGGGACTTTGCCCGGGAGTTCGGCGGCGTGGAGCACCGCATCGAGCTCATCCGCACCCGCAAAGGCGTCCGGTGGTACAACGACTCCATCGCCTCCAGCCCCAGCCGCACCATCGCGGGGCTGAACTCCTTCCCGGAAAAGGTCATTCTCATCGCCGGCGGCAAGGACAAGGGCATCCCCTACGACGCCCTGGGGCCGGTGGTGAACGACCACGTGAAGCTGCTGCTGCTGTGCGGCGCCACCGCCGGGGTCATCCGCCGGGCCGTGGAACGGGCGGACAACTACAACGGCCTGGAGATCCTGGACGTGGCGGATTATCGGGAGGCGGTGTCCATTGCCGACAGCCGCGCCTCGGAGGGGGATGTGGTCATTCTGTCTCCCGCCAGCACGTCCTTTGACCGCTTCAAAAACTTCATGGAGCGGGGCAAGGCCTTCAAGGCCATTGTGAACCAGCTGCCCTGACGGCGCGACTAGGCCAGGCTCCTTTCCGCATAGAATGCGGAGAGGGAGGTGGCTGTCATGCGCCCCGGATTCTTTTATTACCGACGCCGCTGGGACCGGCGGCAGGCCATGCGGGCCCTGGCGCTGCTGGCGGCCGCC
>Ga0129309_1000570_pt1 | contig 26890 bp, 27 predicted proteins | sample L1105metagenome_FD_94439 | JGI IMG/M metagenome (GOLD analysis project Ga0129309, IMG submission 94439) | Ring-tailed lemur group fecal microbial communities from Wisconsin, USA - L1105 metagenome | ecosystem: Host-associated > Mammals > Digestive system > Large intestine > Fecal | place: USA...
GGAAACCATCCGCTGCATCCGGACCATTCACGCCCTTCGCAAGGAGGCGTATATGCGGAAGGTATACGACCGCCATATCCAGGACAGCTACGACGCCGTGGAGAAGACCAACTTCTATGACGCGGTCTACTCTCCGGTCATTCTGATCGCCAATGCTCTGGTGGTGGCGGCGGTGATGCTGTTGTCCGCCGCGGGCGTTCCGGAGATCCGGGAATTTTTCGGGATGTCCGTGGGCACGGCGGTGGCGGTGATCGCCTACATCGGCGCGGTATTTGCCCCGCTGGAGAGCATCGGCATGGAGATCCAGACCATTCAATCCGCTGTGGCGGGTGTGCGCCGGATCAACGAGTTCCTGGCGGCGGATGAGCGGTGGGAGACTGATGCCGCGGTCAGTTTGGAAACGCTTGCTCGGGAGAGTGCTCCTTGTGTGGAGCTGCGGAATGTGACCTTCGGTTACGGGGAAGACGCGCTGGTGCTGCGGGATCTGAGCTTCACGGTGGAGACCGGGGAACAGGCCACCCTGACGGGCCGGACGGGTGCGGGAAAGAGCACGGTATTCAAGCTGCTGCTGGGCCAGTACCGCCCCGCCGCGGGCCGCGTTCTCCTATATGGCAAAGACGCGTCCCAGCTGCCCGATTCCGTGAAACGGCGGCTGTTCGGCTATGTGGAGCAGAGCTTCCGCATGGTCCCCGGCACGGTGCTGGACCAGATCACCCTGTTTGACAAAGCCATTACCCGGGAGGGGGCGGAGCGGGCGGCAAAGACTGTGGGCCTCCACGCGGCGATCTCCGCCTTGGAGCAGGGGTACGACACGCCCTGCGGTCCATATCTGTTCTCGCAAGGACAGTGGCAGCTGCTGTCCATTGCCCGGGCCATCGCCGCGGAACCAAAGCTGCTGCTGCTGGATGAAATCACAGCAAACCTGGATGCCGACACGGAGCAGACAGTGCTGGCGGCGCTGAAAAACGCCTCTGAGCACCGGACTGTCCTCTCCATCTCTCACCGGCTGTACCAGCAGACCGGCGGGCGACAGATTCGGATAGGATTTGACTGATGCATCGCGTTCCATCCGGTGGGCCTCCATTCCGCCCGTCCGGACCGGATCGGTGGATGCCGCTCGGTTCCCTTGCGCTTTCTTTCCTCGCTGGACCGATTGCGAGCCTTCCACAGAGGTGCGGTCGGAAGGCCGCAGGATTAGAGATAAACGAAAAGAGCCGCCCATATGGGCGGCTCTTTGAAAAAGCACAAAGTAAAATCAGCGCTTGCTGAACTGGGGGGCGCGGCGGGCGGCCTTCAGACCGTACTTCTTGCGCTCCTTCATTCTGGGGTCGCGGGTCAGGAAGCCGGCGGCCTTCAGAGCGGGACGGTACTCCTCATTGACCTGGAGCAGGGCGCGGGACAGACCGTGGCGGATGGCGCCGGCCTGGCCGGTGACGCCGCCGCCGGTGACGGTGGCGACGATGTCCACCTTGCCCAGCAGCTCGGTAGCGGCCAGGGGCTGACGGACGATCAGCTTCAGGGTCTCCAGACCAAAGTAGTCGTCGATGTCACGGCCGTTGATGGTGATGGCGCCGGTGCCGTTCTCGAACAGGTGCACACGGGCCACGGAGGACTTCCGGCGGCCGGTGCCGTAGAAATAAGGCTTCTTGCTCTTATACATGATTCAAATCCTCCTCTTACTCGGCGTCCCAGAGCTGGGGCTTCTGGGCGGCGTGCTCGTGCTCGCCGCCGCGGTAAATGTGCAGGCGAGTCAGGGAGTCCTTGCTGATGACGTTCTTGGGCATCATGCCGCGGATGGCCAGCTTCATGGCCAGCTCAGGCTTGGACTGCATCAGGGTGCGGTACTTGACTTCCTTCAGACCGCCCACCCAGCCGGAGTGGGTGCGGTAGTACTTCTGATCCAGCTTCTTGCCGGTCAGAATAGCCTTCTCGGCGTTGATGACGATGACGTAGTCGCCGCAGTCGGCGTGGGGAGTGTACTCGGGCTTCCGCTTGCCGCGCAGCAGATCGGCGGCGGCAGCAGCGGTCTTACCCAGGGGCTTGTTAGCGGCATCCAGGACATACCAGGTGCGCACGATGTTCCCCTTGTTGGCCATAAAAGTGGACATAGGTGAAACCTCCATTTTCCTCTACTTATCTCAACCGTTTGGTTTGTGATAAAAACATTCCGCCCCGACTCTGTACAAGCGGAGCGTTTTGTATTATAGTACGGGGGTAGCCGGGTGTCAACGGCATTTTTCAACTTTTTAAATGAAATATAAAAAATCTCTTGTTTCCGCGCATTATCTCTTGAATGCTCTTAAAATCTCATTTTCAATTTTCGTTTTTCACAAAGAAAAAACGGATACAATTTCCGGGAAAAGAGCAGAAATCAAGGGAAAAACCAATGCGATGCGACACTTTTACCCCCAAAAGGAGGCCATTTATGAACAAGATCCTATCCCTGACCCGCCGCTGCGTGGAGGACTACGACATGATACAGCCCGGAGACCGCATCGCGGTGGGAGTTTCGGGGGGGAAGGATTCCCTGATCCTGCTGACCGCCCTGGCCAAGCTGCGGGAATTTTACCCTGTTCCCTACACCGTGGAGGCCATCACCCTGGACATGGGCCACGCCGATGGGCGGCCGGGGATGGACTTCTCGCCCATTGCGGAGTTCTGCCGGGAGCTGGACGTGCCCTATACCATTTTAAACAGTGAGATCCACCACATTATCTTTGACGTGCGGAAGGAGAAGAATCCCTGCTCCATGTGTGCCAAGATGCGCCGCGGGGCCCTCCACAACGCCATGCAGGAGCGGGGCATCACCAAGATCGCCCTGGGCCACCACTACGACGACGCCATCGAGACCTTCTTTATGTCCCTGGTCTTTGAGGGGCGGCTGTCCTGCTTCCAGCCCGTCACCTATCTGGACCGGACGGGGATTACCCAGATCCGGCCCCTGCTGTACTGCGGGGAGAATATGATCCGCCACACCGCCCAGCGCCTGGAGCTGCCCGTGGTGGAAAACCCCTGTCCCGCCAACGGCAACACCAAGCGTCAGGAGATCAAGGAGCTGGTCTATGAACTCCAGGGCCGGTATCCGGGCCTGAAAGCCCGGGCCTTCGGTGCTATGCAGCGCCTTCCCCTGCCCGCCTGGGGCCCTGTGGAGCACCGCCGCCGTCCCCTGCCCGAGGAGATCGGAGAGGAGTAAAAGCATGGAAGAGCTGCTGGCATATGCCCTGCTGATGACTGAGGGCATCGTCTCCTGGGGAGAATATCAGGACAGGCTTCACACCTTGTTTCTGGAGCATCCCACCGATGAACTGCTCTTGGAACTGGAGTGCGAGACCACAGGGAAAGGGACTCTTATTTCCATCCAGCGGTATTTTAACTATGGCTGCACGGTCTTTGACCGCGCAGCGTTTGGAACGATCCTGATGAAACGGCTGGGCCGCGAGTATGAGCAATGCTCCGACATCCGGGAGTTTTCCACCAAAATGTATTTTCTGTGGAGAAATCTGCCGGAGGCGGTTCAGTTTGAGAAGCCGTTCTGGGCGTTGAGCTATGCCGACGATTGTCTGTCCTACGGAGATGAGGGGCAGACCAGAACGCTTTATGAAGAGGCGTTCCGCTTTTACCAGAAAACCAATAAAAAAAGCCCTCCGCACCCTACCGTGGGTTCGGAGGACCTTATTTTTGCGGCAATCAAGCCGGATTCACATGGATCATGACGTGTTTGATATCGGAAAACTGGGTTTCGATACCCTTGTGGATGGCCTCCGCAGCTGAATGGGTATCCTCCAGCGTCTTGTTGCCGTCCATGGCAACCTCCAGGTCGATGTATACCTTGTTGCCGAACATCCGGGTGTGGATCATATCCACACGGACTACTTTTCCCAGGGAGAGGACAAAATCGGTAATCTTCTGCTCGTACTCGTCGCCGCAGGAGGTGTCCAGCATTTTCCGCAGGGCATCCTTCAGAATGTCGTAGGCTACCTTTAAAATAAAGGCGCAGATGACCAGACTGGCCACGGAGTCCAAAATCGGCCAGCCCAGCATAGCGCCGGCAATGCCGATGAGAGAGCCGATGGAGGAAAAAGCGTCCGACCGGTGGTGCCAGGCGTCGGCCATGAAGGCGGAGGAGTTGAGGAGAATGGCATAGTGCCGGGTGTACCAGTACATGGCCTCCTTGACCACGATGGAGACGATGGCGGCGGCCAGGGCGATGGCGCCGGGGACGGCCAGATGCTCGTAGCTGCCGGCAAAGATGTTTCGGAGCCCGGCCTGGCCGATGCCCAGGCCGGTGGCCAGCAGGATGATGCCCAGGACCAGCGACGCCACGCACTCCGTCCGGTCGTGGCCGTAGGGGTGCTCCTTATCCGGCCCCTTCTTGGACATCCGGACGCCCAGAAAGGCAATGAAGGTGGCGAATACGTCGGACAGGGAGTGGACTGCGTCGGACACCATGGCGTTTGAGTGTCCCACGATACCCGCGAACAGCTTAAAGGCGGATAGGACAATGTTGCCCACGATGCCCACAAGAGAGATGCGCTTGATGATGGCGGCCTCGTTGAGCTGGTTCAGCGTTTTGCCGCTGGGCGGCCGAGTTTTGTTTCCTTTCATGATTTGACCCTCCTGTTGCTTGTGAAAGTTCTCTTTCCCGCAGCCATGGAACTGCCCAGAGGTAAAAAAATACACCTGTGGGAGTTCACTGTCCCACAGATGCTTCCATACGATCTGCTGCCCGAAGGGCCCGGCCATGACAGCGCGCTGCCTGTCACGCCTGCTCAGTTTATACTGCAATGCGTACTATTTTTAGTATATGCACTGACGGTGTAAAGAGTTTCAACTATTATATCACATAGAACGGGATTGTCAAGCGAAATAAACAAAAACGGTGCCTATTTGGCGTAATGTTCTCCCCATTTTGCCAGTTCAAAAAAAACGGGCAGGAGGGCCTTGCCCTTGTCCGTCAGGGCGTATTCCACGTGGGGTGGGATTTCGTTGTACTGGGTGCGGGAGACGATGCCCAGAGACTCCAGGTCACGGAGGGTGGCGGTCAGCATGGTGCTGGTGATCCGGGGCAGGGCCTTTTTCAGTTCTCCAAACCGGCAGGAGGGCCGCTTGCACAGCTCGTAGATGATGTGGGTCCGCCATTTGCCGTTGAGCAGGTCCAGGGTCCTGCGGACCGGGCAGTTCTCGTTGGCTTCGGAGGTGAGAACCTGGTTCAGATAGTCCTCCGGGGTCATCTTGTCTTTCATAGATACGCTCCTTGTATGTCCAGACGTACTAAGTATGGAATTTCTGCGTACTTGTACCTGATTTTTATATATAGTATAATTTTCGTACTATAAAGTGTCAAGGAGTGTCCCACATGAAAATTGCCATCGTATACTATTCCAAGCATCACGGAAATACCAAAAAGCTGCTGGACGCCATGTCCCGGGGCCGGGATGTGACCCTCATCGACGCCTCTCAGGGGGAACGGGCCGACTTGTCCGGCTATGACCTGGTGGGCTTTGCTTCCGGGATCTATTACTCAAAGTTCCACAAATCGGTGCTGTCCTGTGCGGAAAAAGATCTGCCACAGGGAAAGCGGGTGTTTTTGGTCTACACTTACGGCGCCGAGAAGAAGGGCTATACCGACGCCATCCGGGCCGTGGTGGAAAAGAAGAATGCCCATGTGGAAGGGGAGTACGGCTGTCTGGGATTCAATACCTTCGGCCCCTTCAAGCTCATCGGCGGTCTGGCCAAGGGCCACCCGAACCAGGGGGAGGTTGCCGGGGCGGCGGAGTTTCTGGACCAACTTGTCGGAGCTCAGTGAAAAAATAAAATGAGAAAGAGGCGGCCGTCTGCTGGGCAGGCGTCCGCCTCGCTCATGAAATGGGACAATCGGGGCGAAAAGAGAGGGAGAAACCAGCTCCACCCCTTGAAACTTCTCGGCAAAGCAGATATAATATTTGAGCTAATGACTATAAAACACCAACGGAAAAGAGGAAACGCCGTGAAATTAGGCATCGTGGGTCTGCCCAACGTGGGCAAGAGCACCCTGTTCAACGCCATTACCAACGCTGGCGCGGAGAGCGCCAACTACCCCTTCTGCACCATCGACCCCAACGTGGGCATGGTGGCAGTGCCCGACCACCGCCTGGACAGGCTGTCCGAGATGTACCATCCCAAGAAGACCACCCCCGCCGTCATCGAGTTTGTGGACATCGCCGGCCTGGTGAAGGGCGCCTCCAAGGGCGAGGGACTGGGCAACAAATTTTTGGGCAACATCCGCATGACCGACGCCATCGTCCATGTGGTCCGCTGCTTCGACGACGAGAACGTCATCCACGTGGAGGGCTCCACCGACCCTATCCGGGACATCGACACCATCGACCTGGAGTTGGTCATGGCCGACCTGGAGATGGTGGAGCGCCGCATCGACAAGGCCAGGAAGGCCGCCAAGGGCGACAAGAAGTTCCTCCAGGAGGCCGCCGATTTTGAGGGCCTGCGGGACTGGCTGAACGACGGCAAGTCCGCCCGCTCCTACGAGGCGGTGGATATCGCCGAGGAGTACCCCGACTGTGAGCTTCTCTCCCTGAAGCCCGTCATTTACGCCGCCAATCTGGACGAGGACGGGTTTGCCGATCCCCACGGTGTGGAATACTATAAGCAGGTGGAGGCCCGTGCCGCCGCCGAGGGCGCTCAGGTCATCCCCGTCTGCGCCAAGCTGGAGGCTGAGATCGCCGAACTGGACGCCGAGGAGAAGAAGATGTTCCTGGACGACCTGGGCATCGCCGAGTCCGGCCTGGACCGGCTGGTCAAGGCCAGCTACACCCTGCTGGGTCTCATCTCCTACCTGACCTCCGGCGAGGACGAGTGCCGGGCCTGGACCATTAAGCGGGGCACCAAGGCGCCCCAGGCCGCCGGTAAGATCCACTCCGACTTCGAGCGGGGCTTCATCCGCGCCGAGGTGGTGTCCTATGACGACCTGATGGCCTGCGGCACCATGGCCGCCGCCCGGGAGAAGGGCCTCATCCGCTCTGAAGGCAAGGAGTACGTGGTACAGGACGGCGACATCATCCTGTTCCGGTTCAATGTGTGATCACTGAGGTAAAGACGTTGAAGATTTTCTTGGAATTGTTTCTCACCTTCGCAAAAGTAGGCGTGTGCACCTTCGGCGGCGGCTACGCCATGCTGCCCATCCTCCAGCGTGAGGTGGTGGAGAAGAAGGGCTGGGCCACCGACGAGGAGCTCACCGACTACTTCGCCATCGGCCAGTGCACCCCCGGCATCATCGCCATCAACACCGCCACCTTTATCGGTCATAAGTATAAGGGCCCTCTGGGGGGCGTGGTGGCCACCCTGGGCGTGGTTTTCCCCTCCCTGATTATCATTACCCTCATCGCCGCCTTCCTGTCCAACTTCGCTGACATCCCCGTGGTGCGGCACGCTCTGGCGGGCGTCAATGCGGCGGTGGTGGCCCTCATTGCCTCCAGTGTGGTCAAGCTGGGCAAGTCCACCCTGAAGGACGCTCTGTGCGTAGGCATCTTTCTGGTGGTGCTGACGCTGGCCTTTGTGGTGAAGGCGTCCCCCGTCCTCCTCATCGTGTGCGCCGGACTGGTGGGCTATGTGGCCCGCCGCCTGGTAAAGCCGGGAAAGGAGGATGACAAATGATTCTGCTGCGTCTGTTTTTTGAATTTGCCAAGGTCGGCCTCTTCGCCGTGGGCGGCGGTCTGGCCACCATCCCCTTCCTCCAGACCATGGGGGAGAACACCGGCTGGTTCACCAACGCCGATCTGACCACTATGATCGCCGTCTCCGAGTCCACCCCAGGCCCCATGGGCGTCAATATGGCCACCTACGTGGGCTTCGAAACCGCTGGTCTGCTCGGCGCGGTCATCGCTACGCTGGGCCTTATCACTCCCTCTATCATTGTCATTATCATCATCGCCGGATTCTTACAGAAATTTCGCCAGTCCAAGACGGTGGATGCTGTGTTCTACGGCCTGCGGCCGGCCTCCACCGCTTTGATCGCCTCGGCCGGTCTGTCGGTGGCCGTCTCCATCTTCCTGGCGGTGGGCGGCGTGACGGAGCACACCTTCGCGATCCGCTGGCCATCCGTGGCTCTGGCTGTGGCGGTGTTTGTGTGTATGAAGTACACCAAGCTGAAAAAGCTGCACCCTATTGCCTTTATCGCCGCCGCCGCCGTCATCGGCGCAGTATTCCAGTTTTAAAAAGTCCCTTTTTCCGAAGTTTTTGGACAGACTAAGAGCAGCCGTTTTAGAACGGCTGCTCTTTTTTGTAGAAAGCGACTTACGAAAGATGGCCGCCCATTGGGCGGCCATCTTTCGTGGGAATAAAAGGATGTTGATGAAACAACGGGATCACGATTGGGGCCGGAGGATCATTCGCCGTCCGGCTTGCTGCAGTCCAGCAGAATCTTGGGGTACTTGGAAGTCTTGAACACGTCGAAGCTCTCCACCGCCTGGCTCAGAGGCATGATCTTGCCGATGATCTTATCGGTCTGCATCCGCTTGATCTGGCGGATGGCCCGGGGCATGATGGCGGTGTTGGTGAAGACGGTCTGGATACGGCCTTCCTTCATATACAGCTCGTGGAGGTTCAGGGGCATCTCAAACTTGGGCGGGAACACGGCGAAGTACACGGCGTTGCCGCAGCGGGCCAGAATCTTCAGGGGAGTTTCGGCGGCCTTGGGAGAGCCGGACATCTCGAACACATAGTCAAAGCCCAGACCATCGGTGATCTCCATGGCGCGGGCCACCACGTCCTCGTTGAAGGGGTCGATGACGTACTCGGCGCCCATGTCAAGGGCCATCTGCCGCTTTTCCGCCACCGGCTCGATGACGGTGATGCGGGCGGCACCGGACAGGATGATCTGGTTGAGCATGATGGAGCCGATGCCACCCACGCCGGCCACACAGACGGTGGCGCCGTGGCGGATGGGGGCCAGGTCCATGGCCCGCAGGCAGCAGTTGGTGGGCTCCACGATGGCGTAGTCCCGCAGCTCCACGTCATCGGGCAGCTTGAAGATGGTGTTGGCGTCGGTGACCACATACTCGGCGAAGGCGCCGGTAGGCTTGGCGTTGATGCAGTACTGGGTCATGCCCCGCTTGCACCACTCACAGCCGCCGCAGAAGGAGACGGGGAACATGGTGACCTTGTCGCCCACCTTGTAGCCCTTTTTCGCGGCCTCTTCGCCCAGCTCCACGATGGTGCCGGAGGCCTCGTGGCCCAGAGGCGCGGGGGGCTTGCTGCCCATGACGCCCATGGTGACCATGTGCACGTCGGTGGCGCAGATGGCCGCGTAGGCGATCTTCACCTTGACTTCGTTGGGTTTGACCTCGGGAATATCCACGTCGATCAGGTCGATCTTATTTTCGTCCAGCCACCACAGCTGTTTCATTTTTGCCATTTGGAATGCGCCCCTTTCATTTCGTTCAGGTTGGTTGAAATCGGTCAGTTGGCCATGCCGCGTGCGCGCAGGTCGGCCACGATATTGTCATAGGTCTTCTTATCCAGCTTATAGGAGAACAGCGCGATAGCACAAATGATGGAACAGATACCGATGAATGCGTGAGAGCCGAAGTTCATCGCAAACAGCACGGTGGGATTCTGCTCCGCGCCGGCCACATAGCCCAGTCTGTCAAGCAAGGCAGCGGCGCCGGCAATGGAGATCGCCTGGCCGAACTTGAGCATAAAGTTGATGAAGGTGGACAGGAAGCCCGCGCAGTATACGCCGTATTTGTGGTAGGTGTATTCCGCGGTATCCGGCATCATGCCGAACACGTTGCCCAGCATCATACCGGAGCCGAAGCCAACACCGGCGTTCATCAGGTAGTAGATCGCCTGACCGGCAGAGGTCTGGATGGGCAGGAACTGAGAAATGAGGGAGCAGACGGCGATGATGACGAAGGAAACGCCGCCCAGGGTCCCCTTGTTCTTGACGCGGGTGACCAGATAGCTGACGGAGAACGCGCCCACCATGCCCATGACGGACCACAGGGTCTGGGTGTTGGCGTACAGCAGCTCATTGCCTGCGTTGTAGGTGCAGAAGTACAGGCGGAAGGTCATACCGCCCTGGATGATGCCCCAGCCGAGATAGGCAATGGCAATCTGGATGACCGGCCAGTTGCCGGCCAGAACTTTGAACTGAGAGACAAAGGAAACTTTTGCCGCCTTGCTGTCGTCTACGGAGACAACTTCCTTGGTGGACAGAATGGTGATGACGAAGAAGGGCACTGCCAGCAGAGAGAAAATCAGTGCCGCGTTGCGGTAGCCGGTCACGCCGCCGCCCGTCGCGTTGACAACACGCAGGGTAGCGAAGGACAGTACGGTCATAGCCAGGAATGCGCCCGTCATGCGGTAGCTGGACAGTGCGCTGCGGGTCTCGGTATCGCGGGTCATCATAGCGGGCATAGCGGAGTAAGTAACGTTGACCATGGTGTACAGCAAAACCAGAATGAAATACATGCCCAGGCCCCACCAGGTACGCATGGTTTCAGACCACTCCAGGTTGGTGGTAAAGGTCAGCACGTTGAAAATCAGCATCGGGACGAAAGAGAAGATCACCCAGGGACGATATCGTCCCCAGCGGCTGTGGGTGCGGTCGGCCAACGAGCCCACAATGGGGTCGTTGATAGCGTCCCAGAACTTGGAGATGAAGATCACGAGACCTACCGTGGTCGCGTTGATCATAGCGATGTCGGTCAGGAAAAATACCAGATAAGAGCCGATCAGTGTCCAGCTCATGTTGCAGGCGAAGTCGCCGCAGGCATAGCCAATCTTATGGGGAACGTCCAGCTTGGTGTATTCATCCACTGGGGTAACAGGTTTCGTACTCATGAGGATCCCCTTTCCAGTTCAAAAAATTTGGGTCTATTCGCTCCTTTTTCAACGATGATAGAATAGACCACGGACGCCGGAGCAGGCCGCTCCAGCGTCCGCGGCATAGAGAAGGAAGGATGGCTTGTTCTTATTTCGCAATCGCCCGGATGTAGGCCACCACATCATCCATATGATAGCCGTACTTTTTACGCAGCTCCTCGCCGCTGCCGAAGCCTGCGTAGACCTGGGGGATGCCGAACCGCTTGAAGGTCTTGGGCTGAATCTTGTTGTCCACGAAGAAGTCCGCGATGGAGCTGGCCAGGCCGCCGCTCATCAGATGGTCCTCCCAGACCACGATGTTGCCGGTCTCATCCACCGCCTTGCGTACGGCTTCCTCGTCGAAGGGCTTGATGGTGTACATATCCACCACGCGGACGTCGATGCCGTCCTTAGCCAGCTCCTCCGCCGCGTCCAGGGCCTCGCCGACCATCTCGCCGTGGGCCAGGATGGTGACGTCCTTGCCGTCGCGGGCGGTGACGCTGCCGCCGATGGAGAACTGAATGGTGCCGGGCTCATAGAGCTGCCGGTCCTTCTTGCCCTGAGCCAGACGGATGTACATGGGACCGGGGTAGTCCATGGACAGGTGCAGGATGTCCCGGATCATGTTGGGGTCGCAGATGGACAGGACCGTCATATTGACCATGGACTTGAGAATGGCCAGATCCTCCATAGCGTTATGGGTGGAGCCGCCGCCGGAGGTCAGGCCGCCGCCGGTGCCGATGATGCGGACGGGCAGATTCTGATAGCAGACCGCGGTGCGGACCTGCTCGCAGGAGCGCATGGACAGGAAGGGCAGCATGCCCATAATAACGGGGATATTGCCGGCCAGAGCCAGTCCAGCGGCCACGCCCACACAGTTCTGCTCTGCGATGCCCACGTCGATGTAACGGTCGGGGTAGGACTGACGGAACTGCTTCAGATTCATGCCCACATCGGGGGTACAGACGAAGAGCTTGTCGTTGGTCGCGCCGATCTCATGAAGCGTATCGCCAATGACGCTGCGCGCCGAGATCCATTCACCAAAGTTAAAAGAACCAGCCATGGTTATGCCTCCTTACCGTAATTTTTTGCCAGATCCTTCAGGGCCTGCTGGAAGTCTTCCTGGTTCAGACTGCCTGCGTGCCAGCCGATGACCTTTTCCATGAAGTCCACGCCCTTGCCCTTGGTGGTATGGGCCACGATGGCGGTGGGCCGCAGAGAGGAGGCGGGGGGCAGATTGTCCAGGGCGTCTACGATGGCGTTCATGTCGTGACCGTCAATCTCGATGACGTTCCAGCCAAAGGCCTTCCACTTATCCGCGTAAGGCTCCATGACGGTGATCTCCTCGGTGTAGCTGCACATCATCTGCTTGTTGCGGTCGATAATGGCTACCAGATTGCCCAGCTCATAGGAACGAGCGGACATAGCGGCTTCCCAGACAGAACCCTCGCAGGTCTCGCCGTCGCCCAGCATACAGAAAACCCGGTGATTTTCCTTTTTCACCTTGGCCGAGATTGCCAGGCCAACCGCCATGGCCAGTCCCTGCCCCAGAGAGCCGGAGGAGCACTCCACGCCGGGGAGCTGGACCTTACAGGGGTGCATGCCGTAGGCGCTGCCCAGCTTGCCGTAGGTGCGGACGATCTCATCATAGTCGAAGAAGCCCCGCATGGCCATGGCGATGTACATGCACACCGCACCGTGGCCCTTACTCAGGATGAAACGGTCCCGCTTGGGGTTGGCGATGTTGTTGGGGTCTACGTTCATGCCGTGGTGGAACAGACCGATCAGCAGGTCGGTCATGGACAGGTCGCCGCCGATATGTACCGATCCCTCATACACGCCGCAGAGGTTGATCAGCTTTTTGCGCATCTCGTAGGCCAAATCGGTCAGGCGCTGTACTTCTTGTTTGTCTGCCATGAAAAGTGTACCTCCTTTTGATCTCGCCGCGCCGATGGGCCCGTGGGCTCCGTCACGCGGTTTTGGTTTTTAAGCCTGTCTATACGATAGCATCTCCCAGGAAAGAAAACAGTTCTTTTTTGGACATGCTGTTGTTTATTTTGTCTGTAATCGTCGCCTATTTTCACTTGGGTATAAGCTATTTATCCAAAAATCTGACGGTTTGCTTCAATCAATATCCGGGTTGCACCGGACCAGGATCTTGGGATGCTTGCCGGTCAGCTGTTCCTGGAAGGCCTTGACGCCGTCGTCCAGCTCAAACACGGTATTGGTCAGAGGCTTCAGGTTCAGGTAAGGCAGCAGCTGAAGGGCGCGGGGATAGGCGTAAGGGGCCACCATGACGCCGGTGACGGTGATCTCATTGAAGTAGCAGTAGCGGGAGATGTTGAAGGGCAGCTCGAAGTCGTTGGGATACTGAGCGCCGTAGATCAGCATGCCGCACTTGGCGGTGATGGGGGGCAGAGAGCCCACGGCCCGGGGAGAGCCGGAGCAGTCCAGTACCACGTCGTAGCCGCGGCCATCGGTGATCTCCATGGCGGCCTGGACCACATCCTGGCTGCTGGGATCAATCAGGTACTCGGCACCCAGCTCGGTGGCCAGGGCCCGCCGGTCTGCGATGGGCTCGATCATGGTGAGGGAGGTAGCGCCGTAGAGCTTAAAGGTCTGGAGAGCCAGCAGGCCGATGGGGCCGCCGCCGCAGACGCACACCCGCATACCGGCCTTCATCTGGGCCTTGTCCATCATGCGCACGATAATGGACATGGGCTCCAGCAGGCAGCCCTCCTTCAGGCTGACGGAGTCGGGCAGCTTGTAGACCTGATCCTCGTGCCAGATCAGCTCGGGGGCGTAGCCGGGGCGATTGTACTGCTGGGCGTTCTCACAGAACTGCTGCTGGCCGTTCTGGCAGTAGTAGCAGCCGCCGCAGAAGCGCAGAAAGTTGCCTGCCACACGGTCGCCCACCTTCAGGCCCTTGTGGTTGGCCTCGGGGCCAAGCTCCACCACGATGCCGGAGATCTCATGGCCCAGCGGAATGGGCTCCGTGGAGCCTTGAGGCTGACCGAAGCAGCCGGCCACGCAGTGGGGATCAGAACCGCAGATGGCGCAATATGCAACTTTGATCCGAACATCCTGCGGACCCATCTCAGGGAACGGGATATCCACCAGGTCTACCAGACCGCGAGTCTCCGGATTGGGGTCCTTCATATCGCCTACACGTACGCCGCAAAGTGTTTTCATCACAAACCCTCCATTTTCATTATTTTTAACCAAAGAAGCAAATTAGCATTTTTTATTGATTTATTTTTGTTCAGTATAGCTAATAATAGCGCAACTGTCGTTCCCGTTTCAGACATGTTTTCCAGAGATTGGGCCGTTTCGGGGTCAAAAAAATTACCCCCTGTTTTTCTACATCCCGATCTCTCTTCTTTGCTGGCCCAATGGGACGTCCCGTGTTATAATGAATCAAACCAGAAAAACAGATTGCGAAAATAGAGGAGCCCTGTCGATTGGGCTCATCGGAACAAATCAAGGAGGCACCCGAATATGAGTTCCAGCTATCAAAAAAAAGTGGCCGAGCTGAAAGCAAATCTGAAGCCGGGGGAGCGGGTGGAGGAAATCGCCCTGTTCAACTGCACGCCCCGCATCTGCCTGTTTTTGGCCCTGGCCCTGGTTTCTCTGGCCGCGGGGCGGATCTTTGTCCATATCCTGCCTGTACTTCTGCTGACCAACCTGCTGTCCATGTGGATGATGGTGGACGCCGCCAGGGCTCTGGCGCAGGTTCAGAGCTCCTGCGTTCTGGTCACGGACCGGCGTACCTTCGGCAGCGCCGGAGGCAAGCAATTCGATCTGCCTCACAAAAAGCTGGTCAACCTGGTGGAGGACAAGGTCCTCTTCCTGGACGGCGGAGACGCCTACTCCAGCGTGGTCCTGCGCAACCTCTCCAACCGCGGCGCCGTGTACGAGGCCATCGCCCGCCACCGAAAAGCCGCCTGAAGCACGAGCAGAATTAAGAGAGGGCAGCGGATCGTTCCGTCTGCCCTCTCTGTATTCGTTTTATTTGTCATGGTCTGGGCCATGGCTGGGTCCCGCGTTACTCCTCTGGCATCCGGAGGACCGCTTTAATTACTTTACCGCTGTGGGAGTCGGCAAAGGCCTGGTTGATGTCCTTGAAATCATAGAATTTAATCAGTCGGTCGAAGGGGAACTGGCCCGCCTTGTAGTACTCGATCAATTTGGGAATAAACAGCTTGGACACCGCATCGCCCTCTACGATGCCGATGAGGCTCTTGGCGTCGCCCATCAACTCGGCCTGGACGTTGATGGTCAGGTCGCCGGTGGCGCCCAGCACCACGGCGGTGCCCATAAAGCGGCAGGAGGCCAGGGCCTTGCGGACAAAGTCGCCCACGCCGGTGGTGTCGATGGCGTAGTGGACGCCGCCGTGGGTCAGCTCTTTGATGGCGCCCACGATATCCTCGGTCTCTTTGCGGTTGATGGAGTGGGTGGCGCCCAGTTCCTTGGCCAGCTCCAGGCTGGCGGGGTTGCCGCCCACGGCAATGATGGTCTGACAGCCGGCGATCCGGGCGGCCATAATGGCGCTCATGCCCACGGTGCCGCAGCCAAATACCGCGATGGAAGAGCCAAATTTAGGACGCAGGCGGTTCAGCACCGCGCCCGCTCCCGTCTGGATGCCGCAGCCCAGCGGTCCCACCAGAGCCAGGTCGATATCCTCTTCCACCTTGATCATGCTGTTCTGGTGGACCACGGAGTAGGTAGCGAAGGAGGACTGGCCGAAGAAGGAGGACACCTCCCGGCCATTTTGGGACAGCCGCTTGGTGCCGTCCGGCATGACGCCGCCGAAGTTGATCGCATTAAAGTTCTCACAGGCGTGCTGGTGGGCGGAGAGGCAGTTTTCACACTTGCCGCAGAATCCGTAGGAGAAGCCCACCTTATCCCCGGGCTTGAAATCGGTGACGCCGGGACCGACCGCTTCCACGATGCCGCAGCCCTCGTGGCCGAACACTGCGGGCAGGGGGACGGGGATGTAGCCGTGCTGTGCCACCTCATCGGTGTGGCACACGCCGCTGGCGGTGATCTTCACCAGGCATTCGCCAAACTGAGGTTCTGCCAGTTCGACTTCCTCAATCTGGAAGGGCTGGCCTGCCTCGTGTACGACCGCAGCTTTAATTTTCATAAGAATCGTTCCTTTCTTCCTTGAGCACCTGCTCTTTTTTGTGCTATACTATAAAAAATTATCGCGCTGCATGAATATTAAAACAGGAGATAATGGAATTGCTCCGTAATCCGGCGGAAGTCCATGACTTTGATCTCTTGATACCGGGAGGTAATGACTTTGCTGAAGGAATATGAGCCAAATCCCATGTACCACAACTATGTGATCACAAATACATTCCCTTGCTTTGATTTTGTGATTCACTACACCGAGCTTATGAATCAGTCCATCCCCGTATTTCCCCACCGGCACGATCTGTATGAGATTTTCTACGGGGTGGAGGGTACCTTTGAATTTGAATGTGACGGCAAGGTGGAAGTGCTGGGTCCCCAGGAGTTTGTCCTTTTGGGGAAAAATTGCTCCCACCGGATTCGCTATACCCCGGAGTGTCCCGCCACTTATTTCACCATGATCTTTGACATCGAGGCCAAAACCACACCCGCCCCTCTGGAGGCTGAGCTGGAATACGGTGAGCTGATTGAGGTCATGGCCCACATCGACAAGGAGAAGTACCGGCGGGGACGCTGCCGCCAGTCTCAGCGCCCTCTGCTGGACCAGATCGACCGGGAACCGACCCAACACCAGCTGGGCTGGCTCAGTCAGACCGGGATGCTCTACTGTCAGTTCTTCTTCAATCTGCTGCGTGAGGTGGCCCACGTTACCTCACAGGTGAAGGACCCTCTGGGTTATAAGAATATCGGACTGACGGCCTCCAAATACATCCACGCCAACTATACGGAAGACCTGAACATCGACATGGTGGCCCAGATGCTCAACGTGACGCCCCGCCACATCAACCGTCTGTTCCAGGACATGTTCGGCAGTTCCTTCGCTCGTACCGTCAATATCATCCGAATGGAATACGCAAAGCAGCATCTGCTCTCGACCAACGAGTCCGTGGAGCGCATCGCAGCACGAGTGGGGCTGCCCTCCGGCAAGGTGCTGACTAAGCTCTTCAACGAGCAGGAGGGGGTCTCTCCGGCCAAATATCGGACCCTGCATCAGAAACGGTCATAGGACCGCCCTTCTATTGTACAGTTTAACGAAAAATGCCGATGCCGGAAAGGTGAAATATGACATGTTTTTGCGATTTTCAGCCGCTTTGAAACCATAAAAAGACCGCCCCTGCTTAATGCATGGGCGGTCTTTTTGTGGCTATAATCGCTTTAATACCGACGGACCACGGCAACCACCTTGCCGATGATTTCGGCATGGGTGCCGTCGATGGGCTGGTACTCCGGGTTCTGGGGCAGCAGCCAGGTCTGTCCGTCCTTGCGCTGGAGGGTCTTGACAGTGGCTTCGTCCTCAAAGAGGGCCACTACGATCTCGCCGTTGTGGGCGTCCTGCTGGCGGTGGACCACAACCAGATCGCCGGGCAGAATACCGGCGTTCAGCATGGACTCTCCCCGGACTTTCAGAGCGAAATGCTCGCCGGACAGGCCCTCGGTGTCGAAGGTCAGGTAATCTTCAATGCACTCCTGGGCCAGGATGGGGGAACCGGCGGCCACGTTGCCCAGAACGGGGATTTGGTTGGCGTGGGGATCGGTTTCCTCGGCTATCGGGGAAAAGGGGGCCTCGGGCAGGGAGATGGCCCGGGTCTTGCCCTCGGCCTTGACAATGACGCCCGCCGCCTCCAGCCCCTTCATGTGGAAATGGACGGTGGAGGGGGATTTCAGGCCCACCGCCGCGCCGATCTCCCGAACCGAGGGGGGATAGCCGTGCTGGTTGGTGAAGGCCAGGATATAGTCATAAATCTGCTGCTGCTTGGCGGTAAGTTTGGCCATGGTAAGGCTCCTTTCGGCAGACGGATCAGAGAATCATGTTTTGATAAATGTATTTTATCATACATCTGTACCAATGTCAAACAAGCGTTCCAAGAAATGCACAAAATATATGGCTCCGGCAGCCGGCCGGGGCCATATATTTTGTTCGTGTTACACAGGCGGCATCTGGGGGGCGCTGTCCCGTTGGAGCTTGAGCCGGGCGTCGTAAAAGCCGGCCCGGGTCACCGAGCGATAGGGGGTGAGCCACAGGGACAGGGGCAGGGTGACGAGATTGGTCAGGACCATGGCCAGCGTACCGGAGGAGACGGTCTCCCAAACCAATAGGGTGTTTTGGTAGTCCATAGCCGTCAGCGACTGGTAAAATCCGGTCTGCCGCAGAAGAGCGGCCATGACCAGGCCGGACAGGACCAGATTGATAAGTTCCCAGCCCACAAAAGAGAACTCCAGCTTGAACAGCTCCCACTTCCAGCCCTGCATCAGCGCCGCGCTGCGGCGGACCGCGGCGGCGGCGCCGTCATTGGGCTGGTCGGCCAGCAGGTAATTGGCCAGGGCGTACCGCAGCATGACCGCCCAGAGGACGACATAGACAGCGGGGAGCAGGAGAACGCTGAAGGTGGGGGCGACCAGCATCACGGGCATCAAGAGAAGCCCAAGAGCAAAGCCCCAGCCCAGGAGACGCAGGACAATTTGCAGCTGGACCAGGATGACCCGCCCAGCCACCTGAAAGCCCTGGATGAGGGAACCCAGCCCCGGCTCCAGGCGGCGGCTGGTCCACAGAGACCAGAGATCGTAGCCGAAGGTGACCACAGTGGTGTAGAGGGTGGTCAGGATGACAAGAAAGAAGCCGACCGCGCTGAATTGGGTCTTGGGGTCTATGGTGACGTTGGCGATGGGGTCCAGAATCAGGGATACCCCGGTGGTCATCAGCAGAAAGACCAGGGTGACCACCCAAAAGCGGGGGGATGCCAGGCCCATGGCCTCTCTGGCCAGACGTTTTAGTTCCTTGCGGTCGATTTCCATGTGTGAGTCTCCGATCAAAGTTTTCTTTTTTATGGGCCCCGGAGGGCCCAATCAGGCGGCGTAAAGCCGCGTCAGATATCCCATTTGTCCATGACCTGCCGCAGCTGGTCGGCCAGCTTGGCCAGGTCCTTGTTGGGACGGCCGCGGCTGCGGCTGATGAGCAGCTCCAGCTCCTTGGACACGTCCTGGAGGCGGATATAGGCGGGGGAAGCCGCGGAGGCTCCCGCCGTCTTGGGCTTGGTCTCCAGCACCACGCCCTTGGCCAGCATCTGGTTGTTCAGCAGGTCGTAGACTTCTTCGTACAGGGGCGCGTGGGCAGGGATGCCCCGCTCGTTCAGGCTGTCGGCAAAGATCTCGGTGACAGGGGCGTCGCCGTGGACCACGAAGACCTGCTGGGGCGCGGGGGTGAAGTGGCTCGCCCAGCCCAGAAGGTGGTCCCGATCGGCGTGGGAACTGAGCCCCTTGAAGTTGATGATCCGGGCCCGGACGGCGATCTCCTCGCCGAAGAGCTTGACCGTCTTGGCCCCTTCCAGTAGACGGCGGCCCAGGGTACCCTCGCCCTGATAGCCTACAAAGACCACGGCGCACTCGGGGCGCCAGAGATTGTGCTTCAGGTGGTGGCGGATGCGGCCGGCATCGCACATACCGGAGGCGGAGATAATGATTTTCGAGGTCTTGTCGGCGTTCAGGGCCCGAGATTCATCGGTGGACTGGGTCAGCATGAGCCCTGGGAAGGTGAACAGATCGTCACCCCCCTGGAGAACGGCGATGGCCTCCTCGTCCAGGTAGCCATGGAGGTTGCCGGCATAGACCTTGGTGGCCTCGGCGGCCAGGGGGCTGTCCACGCAGACGGTGAAGTTGGGGACGGTTTTGACCATTCCCTTGTCCTTGATCTCCCGGAGGAAGTAGAGCAGCTCCTGGGTGCGGCCCACAGCGAAGGAGGGGATAACGATGTTGCCCCCCTTGGAAAACACGTCGTCGATGAGGGCGGCCAGGGCCTCGGTGTAGCTCTCAGGGATCTCGTGGTCCCGGTCGCCGTAGGTAGATTCCATGACCACGTAGTCGGCGTCGTCTACGAACTGGGGGTCCCGGATGATGGGCTGGTCCACGTTGCCCAGGTCGCCGGAGAAGACGATCTTCTTGGTGACGCCGTCCTCGGTGGCCCAGATCTCAATGGCGGCGGAACCCAGCAGGTGGCCCGCGTCGGTGAACCGGACCTTGACCCCGTCGCACAGGTCAAAGGTCTGGCCATACTCGAAGGTGACGATCTGCTGGATGGCGGCCTCAGCGTCGGCCAGGGTGTAAAGAGGTTCCACTTCATCCCGGCCGGCACGCTTGCCCTTCTGGTTCTGCCACTGGGCGTCGCTCTCCTGGATGTGAGCGGAGTCCCGCAGCATGATGGACATGAGCTGTCCCGTCAGGCGGGTGGTAAAAATCTGGCCGGAGAAGCCCTCCTTGACCAGCAGGGGGATGCGGCCCGAGTGGTCGATGTGGGCGTGGGTGACCAGAACGTAGTCGATATAGCTGGGGGAGAAGTCCAGAGCGTTGTCATCGTGCTCGTCCCGGCCCTGCTGCAGGCCGCAGTCGATCAGGATCTTTTTGCCGTTGACCTCCAGACAGTGGCAGCTGCCAGTGACCGCGTGGGCGGCGCCGAAGAACGTCAATTTCATGAATAGGTCCCTCCTTTGTTTTCCGGTAATGCCGAATCTTGTCTTTATTGTACACCGGGAAGGGGGAAAAATCCACCGATATTTGTAAATTATGTGTAACAAGGAAGCAATCGAGCCGTCGAAAGCAGCGGGCTAAGCCAGGAGCGGAGCAGAAAGCCCAAGGAGGGGCCGCAGGCCCCGGATGGGTTTCTGCGGAGTCGGACGGCTTAGAACCGCGTTGCGAACAGGCGAGACGTGACAACGGAGAAGCGCCGGATTCCCGAGCAGGGGAGGTCAGATCAGCCCAAAGTGCTTTAAAGCCACCACCACGCCGTCCTCATCTACGGTACCGGTGACATAGTCGGCCCGCTCCTTGACGGCCTGGCTGGCGGAGCCCATAGCCACGCCGATGCCGGCGTGGACCAGCATGGACAGATCGTTCTCTCCGTCCCCGAAGGCCATGGATTCCGACAGAGGGATGTTGAAGTGATCCAGAATGGCGTCGATCCCCTTGTCCTTTCCACCGGCGGCGGGGATCACATCCAGGAAGTGGGGATGCCAACGGGTGGTTTTCAGGTGGGGCGCCCGGTCCAACAGCAGGTGCTCGTTGTCCCGGTCCAGAAAGGCGATGGCCTGGTAGACGTCCCGGCCCAGAGCCCGGATGGGGTCGCAGATGGGAGGCAGAGAGAGGTCCAGTTCCCCCATGAACTGCCGGGCGTACTGGTCCACCTGGTTGATGTAGAGCTCGGTCCCCTCCAAAAAGATGCAGGAGAAGGCATTGGACCGGGCGGCGGCCACCAGCTCGTCTACCGCATCGGGGCCCATGGGATTGCTGCGCAGGATCTGGTCCCCACAGGTACAGTACTGGCCACTGAGGGTCACGTAGCCGTCAAAAGGAAAGACCGAGCGAATATAAGACAGCATCTGGGGGTGCCGTCCGGTGGCGATGAACAGCTTGATCCCCTGTTCCCGCAGGCGGTGGAGAGCCGTCAGCGAGGCGGGGGAGACCACATGGGTCCGGAAGCTGACCAGGGTGCCGTCGATGTCGAAGAAAATGGCCTTTGTCATAGAAAGGATGACCTCCGGGTATTACAAAATCTGCTTTATTGTACCTGAAATCCGGAAAAAATTCCAGTCCCAAACCGAGGTTTGACCGGCCAGGCATAAAATGGGACGGCCCCGACATAGGATGGGGAAAAGGAAGGGGGGAACCATATGGCATATGAAGAGAGCCGGACGGGACCGGTCATGAGCCACCGGGTGGTGCTGGAGGACCGGGAGCAGCTGATGATCTCCGGGGTGGAGGAGGTGGAGAGCTTTGACGAGAGCTCTATCCTCCTGTCTACCGCCCGAGGCGGGCTGGAAGTCCAGGGCGAGGGGCTCCACATCGAAAAGCTGTCCCTGGATGGGGGCGACCTGAAGGTGGAGGGGACGGTCAACGCCCTGATCTACGAGCCCCAGGGCCGGGAGCGGGGCGGCCTGCTCAGCCGTCTGCTGGGCGGATGACCATCGACGTGGTCCAGCAGGGCCGGGCCCTGTGCCAGGGACTGCTGCTGGGGGCGGCCCTGGGGGTGCTGTACGACCTGTTCCGGGTCCTGCGGGTCCGGGTGCGGGTCCCCATCCTGGGGCCTGTGCTGGACCTGCTGTTCTGGCTGGCGGCCACCTGCACCCTGTTCCTCTGGTCCCAGGGGGCCTGGGGCGGGGAGATCCGCGCCTACGGAGCAATGTTCTGCATGGTGGGCGGCGCTGCCTATTTTTGGGTATTCAGCCGCTGGTTTTTGTGGCTGGGCTACCGTCTGGCCGATCTGACCGCCTTCCTTTTGGGGATTTTGACCTTTCCACTGGGTGTTTTGTGGTCTCTTTTGAAAAAAATCAGAAAACTTGGAAAAAACACCTTCCTTTCTGGCCGGAAATGGTATAGAATAGGACAGAAAAGCAGGGAAATGGATCGGGTGGTCCGCCGCCGTGCTGCCCGGGAGAGAGGAGAGGTGCCCTATGCGGTTCAAACGCGCCAGTTTTTTGACCAAGATCGTGGTGCTGGTACTGCTGATCTACATGGCCACCTCGCTGCTGGATCTCCGGGGACAGATCCAAACTGCTCAGGTGCAGCGGGATGCACTGGCCCAGCAGGTGGCCGATCAGCAGCTGAAAAATCAGGAGCTGGCCGACGCCATCGAAAACAAAGACGATCCTGAGGTCCAGGAGAAGGTCATGGAGGACAAGGGGTTCGTCAAGGAAGATCAAATCTTGTTCAAGGATATCTCGCGCGGATAAGAAGCCGCTGCCGGGCGCTGTGTGTTGCCCCGGACAGGGGAGAAATTAAGGAGGATATTTCGGTCGCTTATGGAGTTTGGTGTTGGGTCCATTTTGGACGGGAAGGTTACGGGAATCACAAAATTTGGCGCTTTCGTGGCCCTGCCGGAGGGAAAGTCCGGTCTGGTGCATATTTCGGAGATCGCCTATTCCTATGTCAATGAGGTGTCGGATCACCTGAAAGAGGGACAGGAGGTCAAGGTCAAGGTCATCGGGATCGACCAGGCGAACCGGATTAACCTGTCCATCAAGCAGGTCGCTCCTCCCCCTCCGCGCCCCCAGCGTCCCGCTGGCGGCGGACCGCGGCCCAACGGCGGCGGCCCTCGTCCTAATGGCGGCCGGCCCTACCAGGGCGGTTCCCGCCCCACGGGCTTTGTCCGTCAGGCCCCCAAGGAGCCTACTGACTTTGAGGACCGCCTGAAGCAGTTCATGCAGTCCTCCGACAGCAAGCTGTCCGAGCTGCGCTATATCGAGAAGAAGGGCGGCAACCGCCGTGGCGGCGGTGGCCGTCGGTAATGCCGACTTGAAGAGGGCCGCCGCGTTATGCGGCGGCCCTCTTGTTCGGAAGGCGGTTTCATGTGACTGCACGTGCGTGCACAAACGCACGGCAAAAGAAAAACGCCCCTTTCGGGGCGTCCAGCTTATGCGGGGGAGAGACAACCGATTCCGCGCATGAAGCGATTGGTCGAGCTGCTACCTTAGAGTACCATATATGCCCGGATAAGGCAATGGGAACCTTTGTCGAAACCGGGCGGAGCTCTGCCGAGCATATAATTTGGAGGAAAAACCATGCTGATTATCAATGGAACCGTCCACACCATGGACGGCCTGACCATTCCAAACGGCTATGTGGCCGTGACCGGAAGCAAGATCGCCCAGGTGGGCCCCATGGAGGAGTGCCCCGCAAGCTGGGAGGGGGAGACCATCGACGCCAACCAGGGCCACATCCTGCCCGGCTTTGTGGACGCCCACTGCCACCTGGGGGTCTTTGGGGACGCCCTGGGCTTCGAGGCCGACGATGGCAACGAGTCCACCGATCCCTGCACCCCCAACCTGCGGGCCATTGACGCCATCAACCCCTTGGACCGCTGCTTTGAGGAGGCCCGGGCCGCCGGCGTTACCACCGTCCTCACCGGGCCCGGCTCCGCCAACCCCATCAGCGGCCAGTTTGCCGCCATCAAGACCACCGGCCGCTGGGTGGACGCCATGATCGTCCGGGCCCCTGTGGCCATGAAGCTGGCCCTGGGCGAGAACCCCAAGTGTGTCTACAACGACCGCCACGAGACCCCTGTCACCCGCATGGCCACCGCCGCCATCATCCGGGAGAACCTCCAGAAGGCTCTGGAGTACGCCGAGAAGCTGGACCGGGCCGAGGAGGACGAGGATGAGGAGAAGCCCGACTACGACGCCAAGCTGGAGGCCCTGCTCCCCGTGGTCCGGGGTGAGCTGCCCGTCCACATCCACGCCCACCGGGCCGACGATATGGCCACCGGCATCCGCATCGCCAAGGAGTTCGGCCTGAAGTGCGTCCTGGTCCACGGCACCGAGGGCCACCTGATTCCCGACCTGCTGGAGAAAGAGAACATCCCCGTCATCACCGGTCCTATTCTGGGGGACCGGTCCAAGCCGGAGCTGGCCAACATGACCATCGAGACTCCGGCGGTCCTCACCCTCCAGGGGGTGAAGGTGGCCATCTGCACCGACCACCCGGAGGTGCCTATCCAGTACCTGCCCCTGTGTGCCGCCATGGCGGTGAAGGGCGGCATGACCCCCGAGGCCGCCCTGGCCGCCATCACCATCAACGCCGCCGAGATCGCCGGCATCGCGGACCGGGTGGGCTCCCTGACCCCCGGCAAGGACGCCGATCTCGTCATTACCAGCGGCCACCCGATCAACCTGCTCAGTCGGGTGTCGGCCGTGTTTGTGGAGGGACAAAAGGTCCGCTGAAGAAGGCAAGTCACAAGATTTAGAAAAAGTTCACAAAAACCTCTGGCTTTTTAACGCTCCTGTGGTATAATAAGAACACGGAGGGAGGAGGAATCCCTCCCCTCTCCCCATACCTGCCCCCCGGGGCGAAAGGAGCGGAAATTATGAAATTCGTATTTACGGACAAAAAGGTGGACCTGCCCGGCTATATCCATGCGTATGCTGAGAAGAAGGTAGGAAAACTGGACCGTTTCTTTAAGGAGGATGCCACCGCCGCAATTACCTTTAGTGTGGAGAAGGACCGGCTGAATCAGGTGGAAATCACCATCCGGTCCAACGGCACCATTTTCCGGGTGTCGGAGAGCACCTCCGATATGCACGCCTCCATCGACGCCGCCGTCACCACCCTGGAGCGTCAGATCCGCAAGAACAAGACCCGTCTGGAGAAGCGGCTGCGCCAGGGCGCCTTTGAGCGGGCGCTGGATGTGTCCGAATTCTCTTCCTTTGCGCCTGACGAGCCTGAGGAGGGCGAGTACCGCATCGTCCGCAGCAAGACCTTCCCCATCAAGCCCATGACCCGGGACGAGGCCATTTTGCAGATGAACCTGCTGGGCCACAGCTTCTTCGCCTTTAAGGACGAGGGGGCCGACGGCGCGTTCGCCGTGGTCTACCGCCGGTACGACGGGGATTATGGCATCATCGAGGATGAGCAGTAATTTAAATATTTTAAAGCGGGGAGCGGCTTTGCCGCTCCCCGCTTTTGTGCGTTTGGAGTACCCTTTGTCACAATAACAGGGGCAGCCTCAAAAATGAGACTGCCCTACAAACTGGGATTTGTAGTTCTATGCATTCACTTTTTTTCCGCACTTTGGACAATATTCAGGATTTCCTCTATCCAGATATGTTCCGCAATGAGGACATCTAAATAAAATAAGTCGAAATATCATGCTTGCAAACATTATTCCCAAACCAATTATGAACAGGACTTCGTTGGTTGCTATTCCAATAAGTGCAATGAGCAAGCCGACTCCTAATATTATCCAACCATATTTATTTACCTTATTCGGTTTCATAAAAAGCCTCCACGAATTCCAATTTATCGCTTCTTTAATACCTGAGTGTATTTTATCATACAGGAAAATTATGTTCAATATCCAGTCAAAACGCCGGAAATTTTAAGCGTGTACAGACAGAGCAAAAGGGAGGCCGTCAACGGTCGGATCCCCCGTTGACGGTTCGTCCGGCGGGACCTATAATAAGGGCAACAATGATATTTGGGAGGAAATCCTATGAGCCGTGAAAAAGTGTTGTCCCTGCTGCTGGAGCACCCGGAAGAGTCGTTGTCCGGCGAGGCCATGAGCCGCACTCTTGGGGTGAGCCGGGCCGCCGTGTGGAAGGCCATTGAGGCCCTGCGCCAGGAGGGATATGAGATATCCTCCGCGCCCAACCGGGGCTACCGGCTGGAGTCCGCCCCCGACCGGGTGCGGGAGGGAGAGCTGGCCGGGCCCCTGGCGGGCTGTCTTGTGGGCAGCTCGCTGCTGTGTCTGGAGGTCATCGACTCCACCAACACCGAGTGCAAGCGCCGGGCCATGGCCGGGGCCCCGGAGGGCCTGGTGGTGGTGGCCGAGGAGCAGACCGGGGGCCGGGGACGGCTGGGCCGGTCCTTCCAGTCCCCCAAGGGCTGCGGGCTGTACCTGTCCGCCCTGCTGCGGCCCCGCCTGGAGCCCGCGGCAGTCACCGACTTCACCGCCTGGGTGGCGGTGGCGGTGTGCGACGGCATTGAGGCCGCCTGCGGCGTCCGCCCCCGCATCAAGTGGACCAACGATATCATCCTGAACGGTAAAAAGCTGGTGGGCATCCTGACGGAAATGGGCCTGGAGAGCGAGAGCAACGCCTTGGAGTATCTGGTCACCGGCATCGGCATCAACGTAAACCACCGGCCCGAGGATTTTGGGGAGGACATCCGGGATATGGCCACCTCCCTGGCCCAGGCCCTGGGCCATCCCGTTCGTCGGTCGGTGCTGGCCGCCGAGGTGGTCAAGGCTCTGGACCGGATGTACGCCGGTTTTCCACAGAACAAGGAGGAGTATCTGGAAAAATACCGGGCCGACTGCCTGACCCCCGGCAATCAGGTCCAGCTCATCACTCCGGTTTCC
>Ga0129309_1000577_pt1 | contig 26664 bp, 34 predicted proteins | sample L1105metagenome_FD_94439 | JGI IMG/M metagenome (GOLD analysis project Ga0129309, IMG submission 94439) | Ring-tailed lemur group fecal microbial communities from Wisconsin, USA - L1105 metagenome | ecosystem: Host-associated > Mammals > Digestive system > Large intestine > Fecal | place: USA...
CCCCGGAGCGTCAATAGGCGATCATTTCCCCCTTTCGGGTGAAATGTTCGCCTATTGGCTCCGTGGATCGACACGGCGGCGCAAGCGCCTTGGTCGTTGTGTTTTCTTATCGTTATTTCTACTTCTATTTGTTATGCTATGTTCCTCTTATTTATTATGCAAGCATAATAAATAAGCAAGCGTAAACGCTTGATGTAGAACCGTTTTCGCCAAGGCTCAAACTCCAATCGAACCGCTACGCTCTCGATTCTCCTTAATCCTTTATCAATTTCTATTGTTATTTTATTTTTCATCCAATTTTTCTTTATTGATAAATTCCGTATATTATTGATTATATCCTCTTCTTTTATGCTAAAATGTTCGCATTTTATTTGTTTTTATTTCTAATCATATTGTAATTTATAAGATAATATTAAAAAAGATATTATTTTACTACATAATATCTTTTTTAATATTATTTTACACATTTAAATATTATTTTTAATATCTTGTTGCTGCTTTGAAACTTGGTTATAAAAAAAGAAGTAGCTTATGCTACTTCTCTTTGTTTCATGATCCGATTTTTGATTGCCCTACCCACGTATTCGATTTTCTGATTCTTGATGTTCCTTGATTGGCTACTCCTTGCTGATTAAATCCCATTTTTGGTACCTCTTGCCAAGTTCCAGATTTTCTTATATTGAAAAAGCCGCTGTCTTGATCTAAAGTCCGAAATGTATTGCTTTTCCTGATGCCCCATGGTCTAAAAGATATAGGATTGGGATTGAATAACGAGAAGCCTGTCGTCACTGTTGAGTTGTTAAACTCTCCGTTGGGATATTGTACTTCTAGCGTTAAAGCTGTGCCTGTGTACGTCTGCTGCGGATCTACGGTAACTGTAAATCTTTGTGTAGCAGCGTTACCATTCGTAAATTCCGCATTAGTTAATCCATTAAACGTGTACACTACAACGTTATTCACTCGTATAGTCCACCTTACGCTTACACCTGTTGCAGCTGCGAAAGCAGTCGATCGACTAGCAAAGAAATTAGGAGTAACACTCACTGTTGCTGTAATGCTGCCATTAGCATTTTCTGTCTCGCTCTCTATGACAACTGTTTGTCCAAAAAACTTACTTGTTGCCCACAAGCTTATATTTTGCCCATATTGGAGGAATAAAGAGTTATTGTTAATGGAATAGAAGTAATCGGTGGCAGTCAAGCCATCATGCCACCAGTTGGATCTCGTATAGTTTCCTGACCATGCCGGAACAACGTTGCCCATGTTTCTTACAACTGCGCTAGAACTTGAGATATAGAATCTTTTTTCGATAGGCATTTCTAAACACCTCCGACAAGGTCATTCTCATTTCGTCTGTTGTTCGTCTTGATCCAAGTCGATCCATCGGCTGTGCCGCTAAATAAGTTAATATTACCGCCCGCAATGCCCATTCCGGAAACAAAGTCGCCTTCTTGCCCACCTCGCCAAACACCTTTTTCTTCAAGGTTTGCAATCAGCTTGTTAATGAATTTCTCCATTTTTTCGTTTCCGTTCAATATGTTAGTGATATCATTCTTGATATTGTTAATATCATTTTTAATATCATTTATTTCTTTGTAGATGTTTTCGATATCTTGCTTTATATTATTGATCTCGTTGTAGATATTGTTGATTATATCAATGAATTTCTGATCGATTCCTTGATTAGGATTGTTCTCGTAGTCGTCTGGTGCAGAATCATCCCTAACAGTATAGTAGACATACGCCCACGGGCTTATATAGCTAGCTCGGTTCCTTCCGCCTACTTTGCTATTGAAATCGTTATACGAATAACGCATCACTCTTCGAAACTGAATTTCCGCATAATCATCCTGAAAAGTCAGTTTGATAACAATCTCGTACTCATTCGAACTATTTTCATATACTGTGCCTTTAGTAACTTCCACAATGGCGTTCTTGTCTTTCATATTTTGGAATAAGGGATGCTCTGAATCTAAAGGCAATCCATAATAGACATACGTTTTTAAAGGCGTATCAGTCATTTTACTTTCAAATTCATCGGCATTATAGATTTTCCGGCTTCCGGCTAAAGAAAGATAGTCAAACTTGCCTGTTTGGAAACTGATTGGCTCGCTGTTTGTAGGTAATGAACTATCATACCAACGCCCGACATTCGATAGCGTAACACCGTTAGGCAGTACTCTTTGATTGATAATACGATCGTAAATTCGTAAATACCTTTCATTTTTTTCCATCAAACTAATCACTTTCAATTTTTGCCAAAAAGTCCGATTATTACCATCCTGAATAAATTCCGAATTTTCCAAAACGAACTTAACGCCATCGCCTGAAAATTCGGCATCTTGTAATAATAGTGATGGCGTATCATTAAAATTTTTGATTCGTTTAGTCAAATCATAGCTGAAATACCCTTGGTAATCTGCTAAAGATTTATGATCGTAAAGATTTTCCATGATAGCATCTCTAAAATACCTGTCTAAGTTATCAGAAATGATGCTATTATCGAATTTCCTTGGACTAAGTTCATAGACATCTAAGACGTATTCCGGATCACTGACTTTTGAAGATAATATAAAGCTGCTAAGTAAGCTTTTATCTCCTACATTCTCATTCTGATCTGCGTAATCTTGGTACATATTTGCTGGCGTGATGCCCAATAAGTCAGATTTTGTAAAATCAATTTGCTTCGGTGTGTCCCAAGTGTCGTACATTTCAACTTTATCGAAACACGGTTCGAAACAAAGCCCTTGCATGTAGTGAAGCTGTCTTGTCACCGTGCCTTTATAGGTAATTGCCCAAATTGTACTTTTGCCCTCAATTACATCGTTTATAGGGTCAAATATATCTTGATTAGCTGGTGGAATCGTGTATAGCAAAATTTCGTGTCCAGTTTCAAGATCATACTCATAAACTTTGTAATCAAGTGTCATATAGTGCAAATAGTTCTTTTTGTTCGGTACACGCTTCAACACGTTAACAATCCAATAAGCACTATAGTTTACATTCAATGTATCAAATCTCAACGTGCCTTCTGATCCATTCCCGATTGTACTTTTATCAAAGACTGCTTTTTTAATCTCTCCATCGAAAACGTAATAGATTTCTTTTGTTGAATCCATCACTCCGGAATTACTATTTATAATCCATAACCGGTTAACCTTGCTAGGAATATTAGTAACAGAAAAAGCATACTCTAAAATAGCCCCTCTTTCGCTCTCTGAGACGTTTATAGTCCAAGTCGTTAAATTACCTTCACACCCCGCATCTGAGCTTGTACGCTTCGTCTTGCTCGCTTCTATGAACCCAAATTCTGTTTTGAACGCATAACAGAATACCGTGTCATTTTTTGCTACAGTACTAGACAAAGAATTTACACGTGCAATTCTTTCGTTGTTCCCTGTTACGATCACGTTAAAAAGATCATATTCTTGTATGATCGCTGGCAGCTGTTCTGCCATTTCTTCCTGAATGATTTTTTCAAGATCGTTTAGATCTCTTTCAAGTTTCCTTAACTCTTCATCCATTAAGCTAATCCAGTCCGATAAATGTCTCAAAACGTGATTGATCCACGTGATCGATTCGGCATAAGTTAGCCCCGCCCCTGTGGGTTCTATCGGTGTATTTCCATACCAGTTTAATTGCGGAAATCGGATTTTGAATCTACTTAGTGTTTTGTTTATCTTTTTTTGTGTACTAGGTCTAGGGTATTGCGAACCCGCCAACTCTACTACTTTTTTCATGTTTTCTTCTGATACTGACATGTACTACCTACCTCCCTTTACTGCCATGTCGCGGAACATAGATGCTACTGTACTATTCCATCTGACTTTAATATCGTACCCATAAGCATTGTTTAAGAGATCTACAGCATGCCTACGAGCGTTAAAATAAATATCTCCCATGCCTTCAATAACATGATTATTAGCACTGGCTTCTTTATCAATCATTCTTTCTTTTTTTGCTTCCGGATTATTGTATACACCGAATAGTGTTAACATTTCGCTAAACGTACTCTTATAAGATTGTTGACATGTTCCTGTACGATCGGGTACGGTCAGACCTGCAATTTCAAGCTTATCCAAAATATCGGAACTTTCATCAAGAGCTATAAAAATATCTCCTGATAAATACCGAGCAGCAAAATCATTTGCTATAACGCCATTTTTCTTCCCTTTGATAAAGTAAGGTATACGCATCTGTATTAAGTTCATACGCTCCGTTGCTTTAATTGTTGCAAGTAATTTGCAGTAGTGGTTTACAATCTCAAAGTCTGTTGAATAAAAATCTGTATAACTTTGTTTGTTGTAAAATACAACGTAATCACCTTTTAAGTTCCTGTTAGTGATCACTTTTTTGTCTTGAAGAAAATTATTGCTGCCATCGAACAGACTTGGTATAACATTCCCATAGAGGTTATAGCCTAATTCATCTGCTCGACCTAAGATCACTAAGTCACCTAATTCATCTTTTCCAACGCAAACGCCACCGCCAAACTGTCGTAACATTGTTTCTAGTTGAGCAGTATTTAACGTTGCTGGCATGTTCTCATATGTGATGAGGTTGATTAGCATATCCCGAATCTGTCTTTCAAGTATCGTTGTCTGCATTGCTTCAAATTGAATAAAGTCATTCCCAGAATTTCCAGTACTTGTCGTGCTGCTAGTTGAACTTAGTACATCACGTCTAGAACCGAACACTCTTTCATAGGCGGAAGCTAGTCCTGTATTATTTGCCCAAGTATCTTCAAATTGCATAGCTTCTTCTCCTTTAAAAATTATCCCGCCCAATAAGAGCGGGATTATCTATTTTAAACAACTGCTGCATAGCGCCGAATTCCTGAACCGCCGATCCAGCTTAACCATACATAGCCGCCCGCCGTAACTTTAGAATCATAGTTCACTGTTTGTCCTTTAGCATACGAGCCAACAATAGCCGATGATGTCGATGCTGCTGCTCGAATATTTGTATTTGTAGTAAATTTGTACGTGCCTTTATTAGGCAAGTTTGATCCTTTTAAGCTACTTGTAGTATTGCTTGAAGATGATCCACCGCTTGCAGCGCTAACGGCTGCAACATAACGGCGTGCGCCGCTGTGTGCGATATAGGTGTACCAGCGATACCCTTCTGCATCAATGTACCCGTCATAATTAAACGATTGACCTTTTTTGTAGGTGCCGACAATCGTGCTTTTTGTTGATGCTCCAGATCGAATATTTGTATCTACTTGCACTGTATAACTGCCACTCGCTGCTTTTACACCACTTGGTAGCGAGGTATTGGAATTGTTGTTAGAATTCGTGTTTGAACTGCCATTATTGCTATCATTCGTTGTAGAATTACCCTTCAAACGTTCACGTACAGAATTCATGTTAATGCCTGGGCATGTATTTGAGCTGTGACCGCTAAATTCATTGTGTCCTAGCACATCAGTGTACTTTAATCCAAAACGCTTCATAGCATCCTTAGCACGTTCTTCAAAAACTTTTTCTTGCTCACTTGTAAATGATCCATTACCAACTAAACAGATATGGTAAGTATTTGTGTTGTGGTACTGTACTCCGTTAGTTGTTACAACGTCATTGTAGATTCGTTGTACTGTACCATCACGCAAGATAATTTCATGATAGCCGCCTGTTCCCCAGCCAAGTGTGCCGCGCCAATGGTTTTGAAATGCCCATACGTCACCTGTTTCAGTCGCCGAATGATGTCGAGCGATCTTTGTGATCGCTGATACTGCTCTATTTGGATTTGTCGGGCCGAGGATTCTTGAATCCCCTCGTAAATCTTGAATTTTTGTCATAATATTTCCCTCCGAAATTATTTTTCTTTATTCCAAATGCTTTCTGTTCCTTCTTGTCCATCGCTATAATCTACTGCTGGCATGTTTTTCTCTTTCAACTTTTCAAGATGATCTTTAATGTACTGCGGCATTGGTAAGCCTAGTTGTGTCCAATTTTCCGCAAGAGAGATCAAATACATTGCAATAAACGATAAGACAAACCCTGTTGCGATTGTGTCGAATCCTAAAATTGATAAATACGGATATGCAACTAAAACCAAACAAACAACTAGCATATGCTTAACAATACCCATAAGCCCTTTTGTGCTATCGCTTGTTTTGCCAAACCAGCTCTTTGCTAGTCCTGTTACAATGTCAAAAATAACTACCCAAACAAAAACGTGCATATACGCATTGCTCAATAGTTTTTGAAACTCGTTTGCTAACACTAAATAATCGATTACCATTTTTTTCTTTCCTTCTTCCTTAAAAGTAAAAGCCGCTATTACTCATAGCGGCTTTTTAATTAGCTATTCACGCTACTTACTTATTTCTTATTTTTATTTGCAGTACTTTTTTTCTGTTTTGGTTCTTTTTCAATATCGGATTCCGGTTCTTCATCCGTTTTAAGATCTTCACCATCGGAATTATCCGCTTTTTCATCTGATCCTTTATCACTCTGCATCATTTCAAGAGCTAACTTAACAAATTGATCCGTTGTAAGCTCGTCACCGAAAACTTCGGCTACTGCTTTGGCTGTATCTTCGGAATAAGGGATTTTAGCAACCCCTCGCTCGTTTACAACACTTTCATTATCAATTTCTACGTCTGTAATAAAGTTTGTTTCTACTGGCTCGTCTGCCATAATAACGACCGCTGGCATGAATGGGCTGTAAGAGAACATTTCTTTGTCCTGTAAGATAATATTCACGTATCTTCCCAACGCATTCGCCTGTGATGCTAATGTAGTTTCTAACATTGGATTGATAATCAAGGCACGGCGATCTAAAACAACCGCTTGGATTCGTGAGCCATCAAAAACCATTTCAATATCATCTAATCCTTTTTCTTTCGCGTATTCATACGCTTCTTGTGAAGCCTTTGCTCCTTTAGGAACGATCATTCCAACTTCAAAGTTAAAATCGTCTAGGAATCCATTAGCAAGATCATGTTCGGTTACCTCATGATCTTCTGTGTATTCATATAACGATGGGAAGTAATCTACTTCTTTGATCGCTAAGCCACTTTTCACTGCATCAAGATGAAAAGCAGATGCAAAGAAATCGACATTAAGCTCAACACTTGTATCAACTGGCATCAACATACGTAACTCTGATTTATCAGCTTGAATACTAATACCCGTTCGCCCTTTATTATTCGGCTGATTAACATTCCCCATGTTGTAATAACGTGATGGATGTACCATTTTCTTCGAGTGCTTCAATACTGCTTTTTGGATTTCTTTCGCTGTTACTCTACTTCCAAGATCAACTACCCGAACCAATCCTTTATGAACTGCTGTAGAAATTAATTCTTTTGTTTCGTAATACTTTTCTTGTTCATTACCGGATAGAATGGATTGTGTTACTTGAATAACATAACGATTTAAACCCGCTTCATTTTGAAAGATGTCTGTTACAACGGTATCTTGAATAGTTTTTGAATTAGACACATCCCGCACGTGATTATGAATAACTGCCTTTAGATCCGGCAATCTTCGTTCAAACAATCGTTTCTCTGCAGCCGTGGGATTAAATTGGAATGTTTCTGCTGCATCCAAAATCATTTCTTCGATATATTCACCGCTCGTGATAAGTTCGCCTTCGAATTCGGACAATGGATTCACAATTTTGTTGTCACGTTGCAAGATCTTCATTACCATCTTGATTGCTGTTTTGTGCCACATGCTTGCAAAATTATCATCTTCTGCTAATACTGCACCGATTTTCGAAAAATCTTTCTGTCCTGTTTTTGCGACTGGAATGCTTGCTCTATACTGTTCAGGTAACTTCTCCCGAACTGTATTTAAAAATTTTACTGGTGTTGTTCCTAGGTCTTTAAAACCCGCCATAATCTATTCCTCCTCCATCAAATCTAATAAGTCTTCTTCGATTTGATTGTCATATTCTTCTTTAATGTATTTTTTACCGAATGTTTTTTTCTCGATCTTAACGACACAAATTTGATCGTTGAGATCTCTCATTTTTTCAATGTTTTCCGCAAATTCTTTTTGCAGCTGCTTGCTATATTCTAATTTCTGATTAATAAGATTGTTGTATTCGAGCAAGCAATCTTCTAGCAAACCAGCAGATTCGATATATTCCTTTAAGGTTTCGCCCTCGAACGTTTCATGAGTTTTAAACTCAAACAAATTGCTAATATCAACAGCAAAATAGTTAGTTATATCCTCGTTGGAAAAGAAACTAGGTAGCTCATTGTTAAACATCTAAAAGATCCTCCTCGATTTCTCCCTCGTATTCATCATCTGAATGTTTTTCTTCAACTTCTCCTTGATGAGCCGATAAGATTTTTTCTTGTTCACTAATCAAAGTTTTTTGATTAGTGACTTCGGAAGCGTATTTTTTCAATGCTTCATCTAGCTTGATTTCTTCGGCGAAAATATCTTTAACCTTTTCTGTGAGGTTTTCTGTTTTAACGATTAATTCCGCAAGTTTATCTGGATTAATGTGCGCCTTGTTATTAGCAATAAAAGCATCGAAATCAGCCAAGCTTGTGATAATCGCGTTCTTTTCATTAATCGTATTTAAATCCATGTTTATGACCCCCAGCCATTAGCCCACGTGCTGCGCATTTTTGAAAAAGCTCCTGTTCCTACTTCTTCCGGAATATCAGCTTCAATTTCCGCTTGGTTTTGTTGTACATCTTTTGCCCATTCTTCTTTAGGCTCTTCACTAGCAGCAACGTCACCCTCTGTATCTGTGAACTGTTCTGCAGCTGCGCTTTCGGTAGGTTCGAACACTTCGTTTCCTTCCGCATACGTAGTATTTGCACTCTCTTCCAACTGATCCTCTGCTGCTTCGTTGATTAATTTTTCTGTATCGTTCATTAATTAGTTCCTCCGTTTTTTAATACATTTTTTTCAGCTATATACGTATCTGGAACACTACCATCGTAGTCTCTCATCAACGCTAAACTACTCTCAAATACCATTCCGGTATTCTCTCCGACCCATCGACCTGTATAGCCATCTTCTGTAATTTCTTCCAAGGAAGATCTGTCTGTAAATACACTTTGTTGTCCAAGTGTTAGTTTTTTGATTTTGTCAGCTCCAGCAAACATACTGTTAAGATTGATGTTTTTTTCGTGATCAAACACAAATCCTGAAAAATCCAATGCTGTCAGCGAACGACTATCTTGGAACATGCGACTCAAATTTCCAGCATTAGTCACTTTCCAATTAGAAAGATCTAACTCTAACAAATTATGTGTCTGCCTAAACATATCATTGAATCTCGTTACCGATGACACATCCCAAGCGCTGACATCCACACTTTCCAACAGACTGCATCCATTAAACAGTCTAAACATATCTGTTACTGCTTCTGTATCTAAAAATACCGCTCCCTTTATTCTTTTTAATTGAGATAGGTTTTCGAACAAGTGGGGAATCGCACCTGTTAGAATTGTTTTATCCTCTATAACAATTTCATTTACATCCTCATGTTGTTTCCACGGAGCATCCATAACAGCGCCTGCAATACCTCCAAAAAGCTGAAGCACTTTTTTTTCTCCATCCCATCTCCACGGAACAGTTCCCCAAAGTGAAGTGCCTAACATTTTAAAAATCAAATTAATATTCCCCGTATTTCCCTTAGTGTCAAGTTCTAACCCATCGATAAGAGAGTTAATTTCAGCAACGGATTGATTTAGGATACTAATCTGTTCGCTATTAAACGTAGTGTTAGAATGAAGAACTTTGAATTCTTCTTTAACTTCCTTGATTAGCTCATCTAGTAGATCCTTAATCGCTTCAATTCTTAAATTCTGATCTTCGATTTTCTCATCTACATTTTTACTAATGAGATTGATATTTGTTGCATTTTGCATGACATCCTTATTTGTTTCAAGGATTGATTTTTTCAAATCAAGAACTGCACTTTCGATCGCTCGCTCTGCTTTTTCTGCATTAGCAGCAATTTGATTTTTGTTTTCAGTAATACGATTATCATGCTCGCCTAGCTGCTCTTGTAATTCTTCACGAGTTTGTTTAATATTCTGAGTGTTGGTATCTACCTTTTGGGATAGATCCTCAAACTTCGCTGCTGATTCTTCTTTGTGCGCTTCAAGGTCTTGGTGGGCTTTATCAGCGTTTTCTAAGATGTCAGCAGTGTTTTTTTCGATTGCTTCCGAATGTTGTTTTAACGTTTCGTCTTGTTGATCGTTGCGTTCTTTTTCTGCTACGATTGCCGAATCTAAGCTTTTGTTGATTTTGGCTTGATCCTCTTTAAAGAAATTCAATTCTTGTTGCGTTAAATGAATTTTCCTTTCGTGATCCTCAATCTTTTCATCTTGAACATCATTTCGTGCAGCTTCTCGATCAATAGCCTGTTTCAAATTGCTATTGACTTCTTCTTGCTCGTTCTTAGCATCTTCAATAATGCCTAGTAGCTTTTCTTTTACTTCGGAAGCTGATTTTTCGATGGCTTCTTTAACTTTCCGTAGCATTTCCGTTGATCCACTAAAAATTGACATTGCTATCCTCCTAGATAAATTTTGACATCAAACGCTGATATGTTTCTTGATTCATCAGCACGTTTCCGCTCTCTGTATAGATGAACTCGTATAACCCTAGTTCTCTATCAAGTGTCTTTTCTGGTTCTTGATCCTCTTCTGTTTCTGGATCTTTTTCTTTCTCTTCCTCTGGATTTTCCGGATCTTTTTTCTCGTCAATCACAACGCGATCACCCAAAAAATCAGCAAACACTTTTTCTTTTTCGTCATCCATTTCGTTCCCTCCCCTTCATTATTTTTTCAAAATCATCTGTAGTATCTTCTGTAGGCTGTTCCTCTTTTTCTTCAATCAACTTGAAACAATAGCCTTCTGGATCGCTAACAAATTCATATTTTGACCTTTCTTCTTCGTTTAGCCGCCGCCAATCATTGACGGAAATTCTTGTCCAACGAACTTCACTCAATAGTGTTACCCCTTTCTATCGTGATAACCAATAGTGTTACCCTTATAACAAAGGATGAAAAATCTGCTCTTTCATACAGTCCTGAAATAATGGCGTGAATAGATCATATCCACTTTCTATCCACTGACTATAGATGTCGAAAACGTCTTTCCCACGTCCAAACGAATTCGTTTGGCTGTCTGTCGTAGAATTACCGACTGCATTACCTACGTTGCGTGTGTGGTCTTCTGTTTCTGTTACAGTGTGAGACGTGCCGTCTGTTTTTGAATCGCTGTTGCTATCGCTTCTTGTCACTTGTGAAGCATACTTAAGATTATTCAAATCAATTTCAAGCTCATTTTGTGGTGTGTCTACAATTCCGGATCGTTGGTCTCCTACTGTGTTGCTGCTTCCTTCGGTTTCCGTATCTGTTACCGATTTGCCCCACGAATCAATATTTCGAACATCATCATTTACTGTATTTCCTACAACGTTTCCTTTAACGTCTCCGGTATTAGTTACATACATTTCAGAAAGTACGTAACGCCAATGATTGCAATAGATCGGCATCTTTCTCCTTAGAAAGTTTCCTAATTCAAGATAAAAAGCCGATGGCGTTTGGAATCCGATTTCTTTCATATAGAAAAATTCTAAAAATGATCGCTCAAATTCATCTTTAAACATCGAATCGCGATCGTCTCCCCATACATTGAATGGATAACGTCCGATCACTTTAAAGAAATTTTCTCGTGAATTTTCAATGATGGATGCTGGTGAGGCATACATTAAAGGATTCTCGTTGATCTCTGAAAACCCTCGTAGCAAGAAAGATAGTTCTATTGTGTGACTTGCCATTTTCAACCGCCCTCCTTTCTGTAGTAAATAGGCGTATTAGAGAGCTTTAGAACAATATCCGATACATGGTTATAGTCCGCTGCTCTTTTGAGTGCGGTTAAGCGATATCCATATGGCGTAACAAGATCGAACGCTCTGTTAAGATCGATCGTAAAGATTGGCTGCCGCATGTAATTTGTATCTCGATCAAATCCCTTATCTAAAAAGTCATAAAAGATCTGCAGCTTATTAGCCATGTACTCAAAAGAGAAGTTCGGATATTTAGCAATTTCTTTTTCGAAATCCGCATAAGTAAAAAAATCATGTCGCATAATTTTCCGTTATGTCTCCTTTCTCCATCTTGTCCGTATCACGCCAAAACGTGATCCCTGAATCAAAAATCATATTTAAATTGTTTCGCCATTTGTTGGACACTTTCCCTTTAACGTTTGCTCCCTGTGTCTTTACGTAATTAAACGAGCGCCGAACTTTCATATATTTTGAAATGTCGTCATAACGTTTAATTGAATAGCCGTACATAGCATAAAAAGTGGCTAACGTGTGCAGCGCTTGCGGGTTAGTCGTATAGATCACGCAATGAATGTCGTCATTGTCATAAGCCATTTCAAAGTTATAATCTGCTCCACTGATTGCACTAATGTCTGGCTGATTCTTCAAATCAGCTAAACCAGCGTTGATATTTGCGATCGTATTTTCATAGTTGTTAGTAGCGATCAGTTGAGAAGTAGCGAGACTATTCATAAAGATTTGCTCGCCCGCTCCTTGGCTCGCTGCTAATGTTTGATTCTGCATTGACTGTGTGTTAGCTAGCGCTTGGTTTTGAGTGTTATGTGCTGCGTTCAATCCCATAGCATCCATTCCAACATTGAAACCTATAGAAGCTGCCCCAAGTCCGGCACCCAAGATATTACCGCTTAACAAATTGGCTCCTACGCCGATTGCTCCGCCGATATTCCTTTGTACCTGACTAATTCCGAACTGTTGCCATGCTCCGCCTTGTGTGATGTCTAACCCTTTTCTGGCTCCGGTCTGTGCTATTTGGTTAAGCTGCGTCTGCTTGTCTTGTTCTAATTTGAAATTTCTTTCAGCGTTCGCTGCTTGTAATTGGTTCTGGCTCAAAGTAAAAGAAGCATTATCCATGCTTTGCTTAATTGTGTTGTAGTTCAAATATTCATAGGATTTTTCAGTATCGATATATAAATCGAAATTTTTCGGCGTTTGATCCATAAGCGCATCTTTCCGGATAATCGCTTCTGGTAAAGCCGAGCTGCTACCATGCAGCGGAAACTCTGTAAGATTTAAATAATCGCCGAAATAAAATTCGACCTGATTTGATTTACCTAAAAATCCTTTTACATATACTGGAAATTCTTCTTCCTGATTCTTAAAATCTGCTAGGTTGAAATTTTTCTGTATTCCTTTTCCGTTTGTTAAAGTAACCGTTGTGATAGGAGAACAGCATAATTTTTCAAGTCCGTAATCACCTTGTAAAGAATTGATATATTTGATTAAATCAGGATGGCTTTTCTCCAACTGTCGATTAAAAACGGTTCGAATCAAGTGATACTTAGGATATGAATCATCGATCGATTCGGCGCTTAACTGTACAAATTTTCTCGATGGTTCAGGGTACATAAATCTGTTTACCTTCAACAAATCTATCGTTGGTTTTCCTGATCCGCTGCCATTATCTCCGCCACCTCCGTTATCTCCACCGCCACCGCTTCCGCCGTCCGCATTCCCTGTTTTCCATGGATAAGTAGGAACTCCCGCTTGTGGTGTAACTGTGTAATTTTTTCCTGACGGATCGGTTAAGGGATAAACATTGTAGTTATGAACTTGGTTTCGGATCATAAATGTACCTTGAGAATTAGTTAAGCCACCCGCATATTTCCCCTTAGCAGTTTCAAGATGCAAATGGTCTCCCGCTGGTCCTGGCGGTATTACATTACCGCCCCAACCGGTATGCCCTATCAGTCCGCCTTTATTCACTTTCATTCCTGCAAAGATTGATTTATCGAAATCAGTATTTCCGTGAATACAGAAAAAAGATATAAAATCAACTGTTCCATCAATCCATTTCACTTCGTTTTGTGATTGCCAAGCATATAAAGCATGCTCATGTTGTGCTAGAACACACTCCACGTCACATGGCGCATACACTGGAATATTTGTAATTGACGGAACCGAAAAATCCATTGCTAACGACCCTCGATGACTAGCAGAGCCGTTCTCACCTTGCCCCATTTGCATATCACGCCTAAAAATCCATGAGACTGTTTGCGCCAAATAAAGCACCCGCCTTCCTATAATCCTTTAAATTTGTCATACCATTCGCGCGCCCATCCTTGGCGCTCTGGGTGGCTAGCCGCTGGTCTTTCGAAATTAAGTTCAAATGCTCTAGCAGCTGTTTCCGGACTTGTAGCTGCCTTAAATCCTGACACTGTTCTTGGATCAACTTGACCGATCCATTGACCGTTATACATACACCAATCAACAAGATCCATCTGCGCATCCATAGTTTTGTAATCTTTTGTTATGCCAGCAGCGTTCATCAATCTTTGAACATATTCGCGTCCATTCCATGTTGGTGATCCAACAAGCGGATAAGCTGATCCATCCCATTGGACAGCCCCATAGCCGGGACCTTGTACTTGTTCTGTATCGGGATTCATCGTTGGTCCAACTTCTCCGCGGATATTCCCCAAGATTCCAGCTATTGCTGCATCTGAATAACCTTTAGCTTTTAAATTAGCCCAAGCTTGCCACGCATATCTTTCTGCTTGAGTAGTAACAGATGGAGGATATTCTCCATTCCATCCACTATCCGAACCGCCACCGCCGTTGTCTCCTCCGTTATCTCCGCCGCCGTTATCTCCACCACCACCCGAATCTTCGCCACCACTTTCTCCGGCTTTGTAGATTTCTAGGTTTGATCTTGACCCTAACGGCGGTTCCCACTCACTGCGCGCCATTGCGGCAGTAATTTTTACGTCAGTTGTTCCCTCTGTTGCATCTACTTCAAAATCTAATCCGATATGATTCTGTATGTAACCGCCTAAAATCGCCTTGCCGCCTTTAGTCAAATCCATGTCTTTCGAGATTTGATCTAGTGCATACAAAACGCTCCAATCGCCGTTACTTTCAGATTTGATTGTTGTATAGCCTTGCCCTCCACGAACGTCTGAAATTTCAAAGTTTATTAGTCGACCTCTTTTCCGATCGTAAGGCAAAACGTAATACTCAATTTGACTAGGAATCCCAACAAACGATTTATTTTCTGAATCGCCAATCAAAAGAATCAAGAAAACAATGTCGCTCTCGTAATTACTGTGTGCTTTCATAACGTTGTCATGAAATAAATAATGTGCTAAACCATCTACACCGATCGCTTCATCGTTCGATAAAATAGCAGCGTTTTGATTGTCTAAGTATCTGTATTTATTTTCATCTTGTTTAACAATGTCTAGCATTCCTCTTTCGATAAATGCCTTGTTGAGATCCCAACGAAACATAAACGTTTGAACTGGATCTACTACCCAATCAACGGTAACAAGCCCATCATTGATATAATGAATATCAATAACAAAGCCCCACCATTCCGATTCTTCTTCTGGCGCTCCTTCAAAGCTTGGATTTATCACGTGTACATAATTTATGTTTACAAGCTGCTCGTATTTAAATGCTGTTTTTATTTGTTCTTCAACACGCTGATAGCTGCCTTCGAAAGTTAGGCTGCTTTTCTTGTACTTGTTGAAAAACCTTACTTGGTCTGCTTTAGAATCAAATAATGGCTCATGTTTGAAATCTGTAGAAATTGGTACACCTTCATAAAATTCGATTTTCGACTTGCTTCTACTCAAATCATTCACCCTCCACGTATCTGTTCTTTTCTAAAAAATAGCAAATTTATTCAAAAAAATATCGAATAGTACCTAAAACGCACAAACATGTACCTAAATGACACAAAAAAAGAAGCCGATAAAATCGACTTCAAAATTTTTCCCATGTATTACTACTTTTACGATGATAAACGTATCTTCTTAAATGCTTTTCACTTTTTAGCCTTAACTCTGGCGAATCAAAATGCAACGTTTTATGTGCGACTTTATCGGCTAAGATCACATATGGCTGTATGTCTTGATGTTCATTATTTATAGGCATACGATCAACAAAAGTCGGCTTATCATCATCGGTTATTCTACTAATAAGAATCTTTTGATCACCAGTTTTCCATATCCCCATAGGTAGATCACCGATCACCACATTATATAAACATTTTCGTGGCGGAATGGCATCTTTCAAGCGAAGAACATTAAACATCTGATTATCAGCATAATCATTATCAAGTGAATATTTTCCGTAAGCAGATCCCTTAAATAGATTTTTTGATTTTTCACTTCGCTTTGCCTTATTGGGCAAATGATAGAAAATTGCTTCTCCGCCTTTTTTGATCGTTTTTAGTTCCGTGAATTCATCATAATCGTAGTAGTCAAAATAAGGATTTAAGATCGTACCGGAATTCCCTAATAAGACAACTTTTATATCCCCAGTACCACATCGAATCCGTCCTATTGATTCATAAATATCTTCAAGCTCTGCGGGTTCATTTGGCAAATAATCCCAGTTTTTTTTCGCTTGAAACTCGTCAACAATTATTATTTTAATTTCCGGAATTCCCGGGCCACGGATTTTTTCAGCCATACTAAGCGCTGCTACCCTTCCCAGAAGAAATGTTTTTCTGATTCTTTTTTTCTTTTCTTCCTTTTCCCTAAAAACCAAATATACCTTTCTTGGACCTTTTTTACTTCCTGTATACTCTATGTAATAGTCATACTTTTCAAGTATTTCGTCACTAAGACTATTCACAAAATCTATATAAAAATCTTCAAGCATTAAATCCTCTGCAGCTGCTTCGATTTGCGTGCCTGTCCTTCTTAGATAATAGAATTGAAAATCTAGTTTCATTTCTTCTGGTAGTTTTTCAAACTCTTCTAGTGTATCAAAATCATATTTATCACGGATTGTATCAAAACCCCTATCTAAGGAAAAATCCATCCATCCGTATGTTTTCCCTACGCCACGCGCGCCAACAATAATACCAAACTGTTTTATTTCATCCCACAACAGTTCTGTATTTAACCATCCTTCTTCCGTCTCGTATGGATTTACCGTAATAATAGCACTCAAAGAATCACCACCTAAAAATAATAATCTTAATATTTAAATAAATATCATTGTTCACATTTGCATTATAGCAAGATATACTTGTGTTTTGGCGGAACGTACCTAAATGACACAAAAAAAGCCACCTTGATAGGCGGCTCTTCTTTTATCTTTGAGGATCACTTACTAACTCATAATCTTTTTTGCTGAAAAAGTAATAGTCTTGCACCTTGTACAATCCATTGTCTTGAAATACTGCCGCCTTTTCTGGATCATCTGTCAGAATCGACCAAGAATCTGTCACATATCGCCATGGCTGCCATGGTTTGAGCAAGGGTTTCACTAATACTCTAACTTTTGGCGTACCCATCACTGCGCACCCTCCAAGTTTATAATTTTGGTGGATAGTGGAATTAGATTTCTTCCAAGTCCCTTCTCATAAACCAAAATTCCTCACCGTTACTGAACTTAATCTTTAATGCAAAGACATGTGCATTTACTACATCCGTACAAATCCCAACAGACCCTTTAGGCACGATACTTGGATAACGTGTCTTATATTCTTTGTAAATTTCATTCATTATTTTCAATCCCTCTCTGGTTGGTAATATCTGTCGATTGTAGAATCACTCGTATTCAACATCAGTGGCGTATGAGTTGTAGATAACGTTGATATGCTCATTTACTTCTTGATTATCTTTGATCCAATATGGACGTTTACCATCTCGAAGTGGAATGCCGAAACCTTCAATCTCTGTTGCATTATTGTGTACTACGTTGTAAACAATGTGTTCTGCGCACTCCTTCAAAGTGAAGAAATCATAAAAATACTGCCGAAAGTCTTCTAGCCATTCCTCGGTGAAATATTCTGGATCAAGTTCAACTTTTACTTTGTCACGTCTTACTAATTCAATTTCAAATTTTTCCATTTGTTTTTATCCTCTCTAGATGTGTATTTCTTCCATTAACCGAATAATTCTGGCGATTTTTTCTTCATGAAGTTTATATATTTTTCTGCTTCTTCATCAGTCAGTTTTTGGTATTCTTCTTGTGTATAGATTTTCCCGCACTCATCGCATACCAGTAACTTTTCTGATTTTAATACTTCGCCGTCACACTCAAAGCAAAATGGCGGTTGATAATCTTCTGGCGGCATGTGATCACTCCTAGTCTATTACATCATTAAATGTCGAATTAATATTTTTAATTCTTTGAATGTCCTTTTCCATTTCCTGAATAACAAACTCATCAAAAGAATTTCCTTCTGCAAGCAGCGATTTCTCAATATAGAAATGACCTTCTCCGTAAATATCACTTTCTAAGCATTCCTTAACGTATTCTTTTGCATCTTCTTCATCAACGAAGGCTTTCATGACTGCCGTGTTTTCATAATCCCATCTTTTTAGAACTACATAAATATCGCGCGCCATAATTTCAGCCCTCCACTTCTTCAAATAAAATTGCGTAATCGTCAATTTCTAACATACTAGCAATGTTTTCAATCCGTTCTAGCATAATGTTCGCTGTCTTATTTTTAGCCGCTGCGGTTTTACCAGACATTAGCTCCGAAATTGGTATGTTTTTATTTTTTGCATGCCATAGGACGTTAGTCCAAAACACTTCTTTTATTCCTTTTTTTTCATACGTAATCAAAACGGCAAATCTCCTTCAAAGTTAGTACTGTGATTGTCTTGCATCATTGGCGGTACATTGTAAAGATCATTCATAAATTGCTGATCTTCTGTTTTTGGTGTATTTTGCTGTTCATTCTGATTGTTAGCGCTTCGATTTGTTCCTGATAGAAATTGGAAGCTTTCTACTACTAGCTCTGTAACGTATACTCTAACGCCTTGATGATTATCATAAGATCTTGACTGCAGCCGTCCGACTACTCCCACAAGTGACCCTTTCTCTGTGTAGTTTACAAACGTTTCAGCTGGTTTCTGCCATACTACACAATTAATAAAATCCGCTTCTCGATCACCGTTTTTATTTGTAAAATTCCGATTTACTGCCAAGGTAAAACTTGCTACCGCTGTTCCATTTTGGGTATATTTGAGATCAGCCGCTTTTGTTAAGCGGCCGACCAAAACAACATTATTTATCATTTATTCCACCACTCTTTTTCTTTTTCTTAGATTTTTCCATATCATGCCCAAATGCCATGTAGTACTGATCGATCCACATGTTTATGAGCTGTGTCTTGCTCTTGTCCTCATACTCTGAAATTCGTTCTAATCTCTTTCTATAATACGGTGTAGCTGTGTAAGATAGGCGCTTATTTTCTTTTTTTACTGGCAAAAGTGTTACCCCTTTCGAGATAAAAATATATAGGTGTTACCCCTCTATCTGTGAACATCATCATCTGTTATGATATGCTCTTTCTTTTTGACAATTCCTCTTTGAGCTAATGCTTCAAATTCTGGAACTTCTTTTTTGAAATACAGTCCATCTGTTTTTATCAAAACTAGACCATACTCGCTATTTACATATTTTTGTTCATACCGTGCAATGCGATCTCGAAAGATCCCGGCTACGGCACTCGAAAATGCTCGGTTATACATTGGGAAATTGAAGATTTGTTTTTCATAGTCATTAAGTTCTCGCTTCCCGATGGTTCCATAAATCTTGTTGCGCAGCATTTTATAAAACGGCAATGTTTCTTCATCATCTTTTAGCTGATCGATGATCTTAAAGTAATCATCTAGCATCCCTTTTCTGCATCGGAATGTATATGTTTCTAGAATTTCTAAGTGTTTAACATCGTAAAAGTCCATGATAAGCTTTAGCTCTATTTCCGATATAGTAAGCGTTCGGCTCAATGTTCGTCGGTATTGCTGAAAGTGAGAGCCAAAAGCTGTATAAGTGTCGTCTTTTGCGATCGCTTCGATATAGACATTGACAAAAACTAACGTGGATAATTCACGATACGGCTGTGGCTTATCGTATGATTTCATCCGCTCCATAATCTTATCAGCATCAAATTTAGCTTTTTCTAAATACACGTTTGACGGCAAAGAGTAGGTTCTCATGATATTCGTATAAGCTTCTGTAAAATCATACTCAATCATTTTTTCGTTAGGTATCAGCAGTTCTTTGTTGTACTTGCTTCCGCTTGTAGCCCCTCGATAACTGTCTGCATCGGGATAGTAAGGGATTTTGCTTGGATCATCCCAACCCAAATAATGAAATTGTGACGTTGATTTAGTCGTATTTTTCCAAATATGTTTGAGTATATACAAGTTTCCATTAAATCCATCTAGCTTTGCTCTTGTAAGATAGTTAAGCCCCAACATAAACTTTATTTTTTGTTGAAATTCATCAGATTTTATCAAATCTTTATCCATAGCAGATCCTCCAAAAGATTAATACTTAAATTTTATTTTTTGTTCGCTCATTTCATCGATCAAATGACCAAGTTCTTCTACAAAGGTATCACGATAGGTGTCCATCATTGAGGATTCTTCTGCTCTTTTCCGTCCTGTTTTATTCCTGAATAAGTATGGTTCGATATTCATTGCATCGCTGGCGTGATCTATCAAACCATCTAACGAATCGATTTTGTCTAAGTCGGAAGGCTTAAAGCTCATATCACGACCATTTCCATATTTTTCTGCAAGATCCCAAAAATCATTTGTATCGTATATATCGCGTATCTCTTCTCTGTAAATACTTACAAGGTTATCCAATCGTTGATTTTTCACATCGTCGTAAGATGTGGATTCATAGTAATCCACATCTACGCCGTATGCTTCTTTATAGGCTTCTTTAGTATAAGCGCCCTTATAGTATTCTCCACGGTTTTCAGCAGCAACTTCATTGACAAAATCCTGAAACGCGTACTTAGATCCCGCCGGAATGAAACCACGACTTTCAAAGTCGCGTTTCCTCCGTGCTGCTTCCACAAATACATTGCTAAATTTAGCCATTACTGCACTTCCTCCTCAGAACCGAAAACTTTATCAATAGGCTCATCTAATCCTCTTGCAATTAATTTAGCTAATGGCAAGGAAGGATTTCTTTTCCCTGATTCAACTCTTGATATGGTAGCTCTTGTACATGTTGCTCGCTTCGCTAATTCTTCCTGTGTCATTCGTTTTTCTATTCTTAAAGTTCTAATGTTATTGCTAACTTGGACAATAATATTTCCCATGTGAAAACTCCTAACTATAAAATTTAGGAAGCACCCTTTTTCCTCATGTTTATTTATTGTCTGACATTGCTGTTAGCTGTAGCTATGCCTATTTCTTTGGTATTTGTATTCATCAAGATATTTTTTATCTTTGGATTGTTTAGCACATGTAATAAGGTAGCCTATTACATCGTTTACATCAGTTTTAGCTAATTCGATACGGCGCTGTATCATGTCCAAATGAACTTTCAAAAGTTCTTCACCTTGTTCCGATACCAGCAAATCATAAAGAGGATATAAATCATCGTTCAGCCTTGCTAAGAGCTTAGTATCCTTCTTATATCCTTTTTTCAAAAACATACGATCAGAAAGCATATCTGTATAATCACTAATGATCGCTTTATATGCTGATGCCTGAAGATCTGCTTCTCTCTCCTCTTTTGTTTTGTGTGGTTTTAATGTTTCTGCTTTGATAGGTTTATTTTGTGGATTATCAGAAACAAAAAATTGAATAGCAACTATATTCCTACCTTTTTTGATTTTTCTGTATTCAAATTGGATAGTTGAATATTGATTTATCTCTTTTTGAGGAACTTGTAACACCCTATATTCAAAATTATTAAAACGATCATATAGATCTGTTGTATCTGTAATCATGCGAAGATTATCAATACTAATTTCTATCTTACTTCCAAACTTTTTAGATTCTTGATATTTCATTCGCAACCATCTATATAAAATAACGCTGTATTTACTTTCGAAATTACTCATTCCGATCAAATCATAAGTAGTAAATTGTTTACCATTTTTTTCACCATGAATATCTTTACCCAAATAGGATAGGAAAAATAAAATTCTTTCGCTAATCTCAAAGGCTATAAATGGCTTTCTAGGTTCCCAATAAACTTCATTTGCAGCACTCACAATATGCTCTTTATGAAGCAATACGAGATTAGGGTTATCACGAGTAATTATCTCGTTAACAGCATCTCTTTCTCTATCAGTTAAAATAGAGAAATCAAACCATAATTGACTACAAAACTTTTTAATATGGCTTCTTAATTTAACAGATTTCTGTTTGCCATCAAGTCCCAAAAATTTATAAAACAATTCTTTATCAATGTAAACAGTACGATTCTCAGGTGGATTGTATGGATCAATAGCACTGACAATCAATTCAAATATTTTAATTGTCGCAGAATTACATTTTGGTATTGCTTTTAGCAATGCGTTTGCGACTTTGTTCTCTAGTCTGTCTAAATCTTGCATTTGTAAAACCACCGCCTTTTGTGGTAATATACTGATAGGTGAGCGTACCTCAGAGGTACATTCTTTGTTCCTTTGTAACACCTCACTATCATTATCACAAATAGCGGAATGTAGTGTACCATCGCTCGATGGCACACTGCACCCAATACTTGACATAGGACACCCTCCCTTCTATTTATTTTTCATTAATGGACTCGCCAAAGTTATTAATGAGTAGGACAGTGGTGCTTCCTATGTTTTTTATTTTACACAATAAATATAGCTATGTCAATCTATTTTACGTAGCTATATATTTACCTTTTACGTAGGCATATCAGGCTTTTTATTACCTTTTACGTAGCACTAACTTACCTTTTACGTAGCTATAAAATCTCTCTAAGCCTTGATAATAAAGGGATTTAAAGCACCACTAAGATTTTTAATTCTTATAATTGATTTACAGATTAATATAAAGAGCGGAGGCGCTAAGGCGCCCCGCTATCCACACATTGTGGATAATTCAAAATATAAAAGCCAAAAACATCATAAATACTACTTTTATTTATAGATTGTGCAAATAAGGGGGCTTCCACTTACATTATACAAACACACGTTCGCATTTAGCAAGCGAACATTTTATAAATTTCTAATTTTTTTAATTTGCATCATAATCTTGAGCAGTACGAACTGTTTTCCAATCGCTTAAATAAGCAAAATCTCTAGTTTCTTGTAAATCCCCATTTCCATCAATTCGGAAAATAGCTGTTAATCGATTGTTCGAATGAACTGTTACTTGAAAAAAATTATTCTGATCAACTTCACTTATAAAATCAGAATGATCTATTGCTTGTAGGTGCATATTGCCTGAATCATATAAATAAGATTTTATCCAAGCGATCGCTTCCTCTTCACTAAGATTTGTAGTTAAAGTTTCTTTTTTAGTTGCCGTATAAGGGGTATAACTAACGCTGGCAGTCTGCCAATTACTTCCATTTATTACATCAGTTGTCCTTTGTAGTTCTCCATTTTCATTTATCCGTAGCCATGCAGCCAAAACATTTCCTCTGGCCAAAATATTAATTAAATTATCTTCTCCTATCGTAGTTTCCCACAAAAGACGGTCTATTGTGTCTTGTGTAAATTCACCTGATCCATAAAGATAACTTTTAGCCCAATCAATCGCTTCGGTTTCAGATAGATTTGTAGATGCTGGATTCACGGTGTTGTTTTTGCTATTTTCATTTCTTTTTGTTTCATTTGCAAGATTATTTTCGCTAGAAAATAGAGTTCCTTCTGTCGTACTTGCTACTGTACTAGCTGTAGTCGATGATGCAGCATTTGTTTTAATATCGTTGTTTGGATAAAATATCCATTTCATGAAAACTAAGATAAAAGCTACAAACAAAACAGCAAAGAAAATTCCCGCAATAAATTTGTTTCTTCGTTCTTGTGATTCTTGTTCTTCAAGTAATAGTTGCAGCTGCTCTTTCACTAATGGATCTGTTGCTTTTGCAATCTCCATTTTTAATAATAACTTTCGATCTTTCCCTTTTTCATGAGCTATCGTTGTAAGTAGATTTACATAATCGTTATTATTCATAATTCCTCCTGTGTTTTAAGTCAACATTATTTAAAACAAAAAGATATTTTGACTATTTATAATTAAATTATAACAAACGAAAAAGCTATTTAATCCTAATTTTGGAATTAAATAGCTTTTTACTTTGATAAATGATAATTTAGTTTTTGTTTAACAGTGTTGTATCATAATAATCCAGTATTGCTTCATTAAGCGAGCATAGGTTAGTTAACAGACAGTCATACATTTTTACAAGTTCTGAAAGCGATAGATCTTCATTTAGTTTAGCAATTTTTATAGTATCAAGTGTAGCTCTTTGAGTATTTATTATCTGCTGTAATTCTTCTCTTTCCATAAAGTCCCCTTTGCTAAGCTGCTTATAATTGACGAGCTAAATCTTGCAGTAATGCTGATAGGTTTCCGTCATATTCTTCCTTGCCACGTACTTTGCGGGAAAATCCATTTTTAGTAGCAAATTCTTTTAACTTCTCATGCTCTTCATCAGTCAGGTATACAGGTACAAGCTTGCGCTTGCCTACTTCTTTTTGTTTCACCATCGATGCTAAAGAGATATTTTCATCGCTAGTAGTTTCCTTTTCAGGTATTTGTTCTTCTGTTACCGATTGTTTTTCTCCGCTCATCGCGGACAGAAAAGCCTTACTTAAATCTTTTTTTGCCATATTCTTACACTCCTTGCTAGATATTATCTGCTGTTTCAAAAATTTTATCGTAGATCGCCCAGGTATCGACAAAGAATTTTTGCAGACCTTTGTCATTTTTAGATGCTTCTCTCTCAATCTCTACCAGCGGCTTATTTTGCGATTTTGCAGCCTTGAAAGCAGTTCTTCGGTAGAAACACCCCAGATAAGACGCATCGCTCTTAGAAAGCTCCTCAAAGGCTTTTTTAAACGAATGGGAATCGCTAGTATTATAATCGAGCATGTTACCGATTTTTACACTTGCAGCATTTACATATGATTTTTTACTGATCGGCTCAACCATAATTTTTTTCAAGCGTTCAATGTGACTATCAACTTCTGATAAGCGATTCATAGAATCAAGATCAACATCGATCGGGATCACTACCAGATCGGAAATAGCAATCGTATTATCAACGAATATACTTAAATCATTATGATTATCGATCCAGATATAATCATATTTCTTTTCTAATTCATCGAGATTAGCATAAAACCATCGTAGCAAATACATACGTTGCATACCTTCTTCAACGTCTTTTTTCAGATCAGATAGGTGAGGATAGCCAGCAATCAAATCGATGTTAGGTTTAACATTGATCGGAACAGGATCACTCCCGCCATCTTCAAAAAACTTTGCAACAGTATGCTCTTGCTTTAATGTACCATCATTGTAATATGATTCATCAATATCATAGCGTGCCGTCAAGCTAGGTTTTTTATCCATATCTATAAGCAGTACCCGCTTATTTAATGATGCTAGGCGTTCGCCGCCGTTGTATGTGACCGTTGTTTTTCCAACACCGCCTTTTTCTATGACAGTCGAAAACACTTTTACCACAAGAAACACCTCACTTAATATTATTTTAAATATCTTAATTAATATTATAAAACAATATTTAAATATAGTCAATAATATTTAAAATAATATTTATTTGGAGAAAACACTTGAAACCTGTACAGTAATACTGTACAATAAAGATATAAAGAAGGAGGGAAATATATGACAACAACAACGTATACAAATTTCAGACAGAATCTAAAAGGCTTCATGCGAGAAGTAAATGACGATGCAGATGTACTCACAGTAACAAGTAATGACGGAAACAACATAGTTGTTCTATCTGAAAAAGATTATGCGTCCATCATGGAAACAGTTCATCTGTTATCCAGTGATGCAAACAGCAAGCATCTAGAAGAATCGAAAGAGCAACTAGAATCTGGCAAAACAATATCTACAAGCTTAGAGGATTTATAAAATGGAGATTGTTTGGACGGAAAACGCGTGGAAAGATTTTCAGCATTGGAAAAAAAGTGATGCAAAGAAAGTTGATAGAATAAAGAAGTTGCTAGAAAACATACAAGAAACACCACATAATGGTTTAGGCAAACCGGAAGCACTGAAATTTAATTTAAGCGGCTGGTGGTCAAGAAGAATAGATAGCCAAAACAGATTAGTATATCGAGTAACAGATAATAAGATAGAAATATTAGCTTGTAGATACCACTACTACAAATAAAAAAAGGAATGCTAGTGATAGCATTCCTTTTTAATATTAATAATAATATTAAAAATACAAAATAATATCTTTTATAATATCTAATTTCAATAATAAATATTATAAAAGATATTAAAAATGAAAATAAATATTAATAATAATATTAAATAAAAAATAATAATTTGATTAAAAAATGAAAAACACAAAATACGAATAATAGAGTATAAAAACGAAGTTTTTAAGGATAATATACGGATATTTGAAAAAGAATAAATTCGGCTCAAAAAATAAATAACAATATAATGCAAAAAAATGATTAAGCAGAATCGAGAGCGAAGCGGATCGATTGGAGTTTGAGCCTTGGCGAAAACGGTTCTACATCAAGCGTTTACGCTTGCTTATTTATTATGCTTGCATAATAAATAAGAGAAAGGTAGCATAATAAAAAGAAGCAAAAATAACGATAATAAAACACAACGACCAAGGCGCTTGCGCCGCCGTGTCGATCCACGGAGCCAATCGGCGAACATTTCACCCGACAGGGGGAAATGGGCGGCGATTGACGCTCCGGGG
>Ga0129309_1000581_pt1 | contig 26313 bp, 24 predicted proteins | sample L1105metagenome_FD_94439 | JGI IMG/M metagenome (GOLD analysis project Ga0129309, IMG submission 94439) | Ring-tailed lemur group fecal microbial communities from Wisconsin, USA - L1105 metagenome | ecosystem: Host-associated > Mammals > Digestive system > Large intestine > Fecal | place: USA...
AGAAAAGCTGGGCTATCTGAGTCCTGTTCAATACAGGCTTAGTCGTTTAGCTGCATAAAAAATAAGCGTGATATTCATTTGGAATATCACGCTGAAAAAGTCTAACTTTTTGGGGTCATATCAGCTTTTCACGAGCCGGGTTATTTTTGTGTGTGAAAGTAATTTTTAAATTGCTAAAAAGTTAATTTGATGTTCATTGTCCTGCAATAGCTTTACTAGGGATTGGCACGCCAGCCAAATCGTTACGGTGTTGCTGCCTGCGGAAATGGCGATAGTCTGCTCCTTGAGCGCAAGGTCAAAAATTGCCTGCACACGCTTTTCTGTGTCATTTAATAAGCCTAGGGGAGTGACTGCACCGGGAGTAAGCTCCAAAAATTTTTGCAGTTCCTCGGCACTGGCCATGGTTAAACGGCGGGAAGCGAGCGCAGCGCGCAGACTTTTCAAATCAAGACGTTTATCCAGCGGCAGCACTGCCAAATAAAAATTGGCGTGCTTATCGTCCGCAATCAACAGGCTTTTAGCGGCGCAGTTAATATCGGGCAGCCCCAGAGCTTCGCCTTCAGCTACGGTGAAAATCGGCGCGTGCCTGCGCAGCGTGTAGCTGATGTTATTCGTTTCCAACAGTTTCAGAAGATTTTCTTCCGTCATCATTATTCTTGACGCTCGTAGGGCTGATGAATCAATTCTTCGTCGTCAAAATAATTGATGCGCATAGCTTCGCGCACGTCATGCAGCGTGTCGGCAGCAGCGGCTGCGGCAACTTCGCTGCCCTTGCGCAGAATTTCGTAAACCTCGGGAATACGCTGCTCCCACATGTGGCGGCGTTCGCGGATGGGGGAGAGAGTTTCTTCTAAAACCTTGTTCAAGAACTTTTTAACCTTTACGTCGCCTAAGCCGCCGCGTTGGTAATGTGCTTTGAGAGCATCAAGATTTTCGTAATCGGGCAGATATTTAGCAAAATGCTCCGGCTTGCAGAAAGCGTCCAAATAAGTAAATACGCAGTTGCCTTCAATTTTACCGGGGTCTTCTACGCGCACATGGTCGGGGTCGGTATACATGGACATAACTTTTTTCTTAACAGCTTCCGGAGAATCGCTCAAATAAATGCAGTTGCCCAAGGATTTGCTCATTTTTGCTTTACCGTCGATACCGGGCAGACGCATACAAGCGTTGTTGCTGGGCAGCACAATTTCCGGCATGGTCAGAGTTTGACCGTAAACACTGTTGAATTTGTGCACGATTTCGCGGCATTGCTCCAACATTGGCTCCTGATCCTCGCCTACGGGAACGGTAGTTGCTTTAAACGCTGTAATATCGGCAGCCTGGCTGATAGGATAGCAGAAAAAGCCTACGGGAATGCTGGCCTCAAAATTGCGCATTTTAATTTCATTTTTAACAGTCGGGTTGCGCTGTACACGAGCTACAGTTACTAAATTCATATAGTAAAAGGTAAGCTCCGTCAGTTGGGGAACCATGGACTGTACAAAAATCGTAGTTTTCGCCGGGTCAAGGCCGCAAGCTAAATAATCCAAAGCAACCTCAATAATATTTTTACGCACCTTTTCCGGATGCTCTGCGTTATCGGTCAAGGCTTGCGCGTCGGCAATCATAATATAAACCTTATCAAATTCGCCGGAATCCTGCAAGCGCACGCGTTCTCTTAAAGAACCAACATAGTGACCCACATGCAGGCGGCCAGTCGGACGGTCGCCGGTAAGAATAATTTTTTCTGCCATTATTTATATACCTCCAAACAGCTTAAAATTAGGCTTTCTGTTTATAATCTATTTTACTATTATACCGTTTACCGTGGCTTTTGTAAACAGAGTTACAAATGAGTGCGCCAAGAAAAAAGAGCAGCTCGTTTTTGCGAGCTGCTCATGAAATCTTATCAGCAAAAATTATTTGCAGAAAATGGCCATGTAACCGGTAACGAAAATATATAGCACGATTACAGGCAGAATATAGGTGGCATAAAAACGAATCCATTTGGGGAAGCCAATGCCTGCGCCGGTATCGGCCTCGGTAATGAAATTATTCCAGCCCCAACCATAACGGCTGGTGCAGAAGGTGAGATAAACCAGACTGCCCAATGGCAAAAGATTGTTGCTGACTAAAAAGTCCTCTAAATCGAGAATGCAGCTGCCTTTGCCTAGGGGCTGAATATGACCCCAAACATTAAAGCCTAAAACGCAGGGCATAGAAAGCAAAATAATTGCTACAATATTGATGCGAATAACTTTTTTGCGCTCCCAACCGGTCAAGTCGCAGATGCAGGATGTAATATTTTCAAACACTGCGATAACCGTGGACATAGCGGCAAAAAGCATAAATAAAAAGAACAGAGAACCCCAAATGCGTCCGCCGCTCATAGAGTTAAAAACATTGGGCAGAGTAACAAACAGCAGGTTAGGACCGCTGCCTGGGTTAATGCCGAAGCTAAAGCAAGCGGGGAAAATAATCAGACCGGAAATGATTGCTACAAAGGTATCTAGCGCCATAATCCACATAGCTTCACCGGTAAGACGCTGCTCCTTGCCAATATAGCTGCCGAAAATTGCCAACGCGCCAATACCTAAGCTTAGAGTGAAGAAGGCTTGTCCCATGGCTGCGAAAACAACCTCGCGCACGCCGTGCTCAATAACCTTGTTAAAATCAGGATAGAGATAATATTTTAAGCCTTCACTGCTGTTAGGCAGCATAATAGAGTTCACTGCTAAAATAATCATCAAAATCAGCAGGCAGGTCATCATACCCTTGGTAATAAATTCTACGCCGTCACGCACGCCTAAATAGCAAACGCCAAAACATAGCAAAACGATAATAATCATATTCAGCGCCATGGTGTAGGGATCACCTAAAAGCGCCCCGAAAACTTGACCAACGCCGTCAGCGTTTAAACCAATAAAGCCGCCCACAGCCATTTTGTAAAAATAATACAGCATCCAGCCGGAAACTGTAGTATAAAACATCATCAGCAACACGTTGCCGGCAATAGCGCCGTATTTATACAGATGCCATTTGCTGCCTTTAGGCTCCAAAACATCAAAGGATAGAGCGGCGCTGCGCACGCTGGCGCGGCCAACAGCAAATTCCGCTACCATAATGGGCAAGCCTAGCAGCAGTAAAAAGCATAAATAAATCAAAACGAAAGAAGCGCCGCCGTATTGGCCGGTGATAAAGGGAAAACGCCATACATTTCCCAAACCAATGGCGCAGCCGGCGGAAATCAAAATAAAACTAATACGTGAAGAAAAACTTTCGCGTTCCAATCAAAATCATCCTATCTATTTAATATTGTGGGCAACAGCTTTTAGTTTGCCGCGCCTTTATTATATTTATCTTCTTTATCAGAATCATCGTCCGGATTAATTAAGAATTCTGTCATTTTGTTTTGCTTATTGAAGATAAAAACCAGAATAGCCGAGTCGTCTTCAGGAAAATTACCGATATAGACAAGACGGTCTTCGTTGTCCAAGCGTTGGTAGTTTAGAAATTTATAGCTTTTCAGGTTGCCAAAATTTTCCTTGATCATATTTTGCAGATTTGCGTAACCGCTTTCGCCTATAGCTTTTTCCAATTCTGGATCAAACAGAGGCACAAATTCGGCGTAGGCCGGAACAGGCGCGCCGTCAAGAACGTCCATAAATTTTTCGGCAGTTCTTTGTTGCTTATTAAAATCGGCACTGTCAGTTGCAAAGCAAACTGAGCAGGCGAGAGTCAAAAGCATAGTTAAAAGCAAAATAATTTTTTTCATTTTGGATAACACCTCTTTTTCATTATAATATTTGTATTAATATAATAAGCCTTTTTTGAAAAATAGTAAAGAGAAAACCGAAAATCCGACTGCTTGACAGGTGAAAATTATGACTTTTTTGTGTTTTTCTGATTTAAAAGTATTTTTCGTGCTATACTTGAGATAAATATTGACGTAAGGAGGCTTTCTTATGGGAAAAATAAAATCATGTTTTATGGCGCTGTTAGTTTTTTGTTTGACGTTGATAGGCGGCACGGGCGCTTTGGCAGCGGAAAACGATAATCGTATTGCCGTAAGTGCAGGTGCGGTTATGGAGGTTGCACCGGATATGGCTTATGTTAATTTTACAGCCAAGGGTGAGGGAAATACGGCTGCCGAAGCTGTCAATGCAGCGGCTAAGCAGTTGGAGGCTGCGCGCCGCAGTTTGCTGAGACTGAATATTGTGGGGCAGGATGTCGCTACCGTTAATTATTATACCAACGCTGTTTTCGACGCTAAGGGCAGACGCACAGGCTATACCGCGGAAAATATTGTGCGCGTTACCGTGAAGGATATTTCTAAAGTCGGCGCTGTTATCGACAAAATCACCGGCGCAGGCATTAATGACGTTAGCAATATCGCCTTTACGCTGCAAGACAAAAATCTGTATCGCAGCCAGCTTTTGGCGCAGGCTGTGGAAAACGCTCGTCAGCAGGCGGCAGTAGTTGCCAATGCCGGCTGCAGAACCTTGGGAAAGCTGGTATACGCCAGCTTTTCCAGCATCAACCACATGGAAAGCAGTATGCCCCGCGCTATGATGATGAATAAAATGGCTGTCGGAGCAGAGGACGTATCCACTGAAATTGAAGCTAGAAATATTTCCCTGTCTGTAAATGTGCAGACTTGCTTTGCATTGGAGTAAAAAATTCTAGAATAAAATATTAAGTTTTAGGAGCAGCACTACCTAAAACAGTTTTTAGTACGCGGCAGATAACTTTGTCTGCTGCGTATTTTTTCTTGGCAGTCAAATAATGTTTTTCTGCTGCAAAGAGGGACTGAGGCTGGTGTGATAAATTAACTGTCATGACAGTTTTATGTATGAGCAGTTCTTCATATCGCGAAACGCGATAGGAACAAGTGTTTGTAATAAAAATTGCTTTGGAATGAGGGAGTGCGTCAACGGGGTTAATAGCTGTGTGTATATTTTAAATAGCGGTTTTAGATATAAATATAATATTTTACTTTATCTCTAAATATACACTTGGAACAAGGATGAATTTACTAACGTAAATTCTTAGATTGAAGAGGCCAAGAAAAAACGAAGAAAGAAACTAACAAAGAAAGAAGCAAAAAAGAACTCTCACTTATACAATGGCATTTTTTTCGCATTTCCTCACCCCTTGAAAAAAATTTTTTTAGGGGGTGAGCTTTTGGCAAAAAATCGCCATTGTATATATAGAGGGGTTTTTAAAATGCGCAGCACGGGTGAGGGTATATCGCCATTATTTTTGTAATGAACAGACGCAAGTGGGAGATGCTACAATTTTTTAACGTATAATAAGTTCTCACAAAAGAAAAAGGGCTGTCATATAGACAGCCTCTTTTAAAATTTAGCCAGTTTTTATTTCTTCGGCAGCTTGTACTCTTTTAATGCTTGCAGCAGCTCTGCGCTTTCCGCAGGATATTGCGCGCATAGTTTTTTCAGCGCGGCAAAGTTTTTCAGCTCCACGCCCCAAAGAAAGCAGCCTGCGTCGTCATAGGCAGCAACTACGATAAACTTTTTTTCGTCAACGGGAGTTGCACCTAAATCGTTGGTGAGCATGATATATTCCGCAGCAAAATCCATGCCGTAAACAGTGATATTTTCTTCCGGCGTAGTATCCGCCCAAAAACCTAATTTTGCAAAATCAGCAGCAGTAAGCATAATGCACCTCAATCTTTTTGTTAATTTTTATATTTTTATTTTACCACATTTTGGCAGAAAAAGCTCTGTTCTTTTAGTAATAATTTAGCCGCGCCGTCTTTGCCTGTAAGTGGAAGTGTGATATAATTAAATATCGTATTTATACGAGGAGGCGGCGCTATGAAAAAGAAACAGCAGAGACTTTTGCAAGTGGAATTTATTTGTCCTAAATGCGGTAAAAGTTTGGCTTGGGCGCTGCCGACCGCTGAAATAAGCTGTCCCCGCTGTGGCTTATGGGTGACGCAGAATAATCGCCGCAAACCGCAGGTAGAGGTTTTTCTGCCCGTGGACAGCGAACAAATGGAGCTTTTTTAAATGGGAGATGATTATATTATGACTAATATTTGGGAGCAGGCGCAAAGCTTGCGCGAGGAAATGGTTGCTCGCCGCAGAGATTTGCACAGACATCCGGAAACCGGCTGGACGGAATTTCGTACTGCCAGCATGATTATTAAAGAATTGCAGAAGTTAGGTTACGAGGTTGCTTTTGGCGCTGCAGTAGTAGACGAAGCTTCTATGATGGGCGTGCCTAAAAAGATGGAATTGACAGCTTATATGGAGCGCGCCGTCAGCGAAGGCGCGGATAGCGAGCTGGTTGCGCAAATGGCTGGCGGTAAAACCGGCATTGTGGCTGTGCTGAAAACCGCTAAGCCGGGCAAAACCGTAGCTTTTCGTTTTGATATGGACTGCAACGACGTAGAAGAAGAAAAAGGCGAAGCACATCGTCCAGCTCATGAAAATTTTGCTTCCTGCCATGCCAAGGCTATGCATGCCTGCGGTCATGACGGTCATGTAACTATTGGCTTGGCGTTGGCTAAGCTTTTGGCTGCTCATAGGGATGAATTAGCCGGAACCGTGAAACTTATTTTCCAACCGGCGGAGGAAGGCGTGCGCGGCGCTTTTGCAATGGTCAACGCCGGTGTAGTGGATGATGTGGATTACCTTTTCGGCGGTCACCTTGGTTTTAAGGCAACCTGCGATAATTCTTTGGTTACCATGACAGACGGATTTTTGGCTACTACTAAGTTGGACGCAGAATTTAAAGGTGTATCCGCTCACGCCGGTGCAGCGCCGGAGCAGGGCAAAAACGCACTGCTGGCAGCGGCTCAGGCAGCAATTTCTTTGAACACTATTTCCCGCCACAGCCAAGGCTCCAGCCGCATCAACGTGGGCGTGCTGAACGCAGGCACGGGACGCAATGTTGTTCCGGATATTGCTTCTTTAAAATTGGAAACCCGCGGCGCAACTACGGAAATAAATAATTTTATGGTCAGCGAAGCGCGCCGTATGCTGGCAGCCTGCGCTGCAATGTATGACGTAGAATTAAAAATTACCATGGCGGGCGGCGCTCCTGCCTGCTTAGCCGACCAAGAGCTTGGCCATGAGGTGGCAGAGCTGGCGCGCGCTAAATGTCATTACAATGAAGTTAGCGAATATGTGGATATGGGCGGCAGCGAGGACTGCGGCTATTTTATGGAGCGAGTGCAGCAAAAGGGCGGCCGTGCTTTGTATATGATGTATGGCACTAAAATTGCAGCCGGACATCACAACAGCCATTTTGATTTTAACGAGGAAGCGCTGTGGAAGGCTGCGGCAACTTTAACGGAGATTGCCATTCATTTTACAAATAAATAAGTAAACGCCATACTTCCGCCATAATGTTCTGTTATACTATAAACATAGATATGGATTTGGAGGTATGATTTATGCAAAAAATTTTGAAAATAGCTGTAACTTTTGGTTGTTTATTAACCGTGGGAGGTCTACTTATGAGCGACGGTAAGGCGCAGGCCTCTGCTGTAGCAGGGCAGCCGGCTGTCAGCGTGCAGGCAAGCACGGATAGTCCCATGGACGCGTTTACCATTGCGCCGGAAAAAATGCGCGCTCCTCACATGCTGCGGATGCGCGGACATATTGCGGAAATCAGGGATAACAGCGTGCTGATTAAAGGCGAGGGCAATCAAAGTATTGTGGCTATGCTTAATAATAATACTTATATTATTGAAGGCGAAAGCGGTAAGCTGCGGATGCCGCGCGCTTTAGAGGTTGGACAAGAGGTTATGGCGTATTATTCTGCCATTATGACTCGTAGTCTGCCACCCCAAACTAAAGCCTTTGCGTTGATTTTAGGCAGTCAGGAAAAATATTTGCCGCAATATTTTGTGGTCGACCAAGTGCAGCACGCTGCTGACGGCAGCTTTGTACGCGTGCTTAACAGCACCAACGACGTTATTGCTACTATTACGGCTGACGCCTGCGAAAATTTTGCCGATATTCAAACCGGCGACAAGCTGCTTGTATGGAGCCGTATTATGACTATGAGCCTGCCGGGAATGACTAATGCAGAAAAAGTTGTGATTTTGCCGTAAAAAATTACAGCGCTAAATTAAAATTATAAATGAGGTAGATGTATGAGAATTTTTATGGATACTGCCAATGTGGAAGAAATCGCTCAATATGTAGATTGGGGTGTAGTTTATGGTGTTACCACCAATCCTAGCCTGATTGCTAAAAGCGGACGCACGCAAGCGGAGGTTATTCCGGAAATTGCCGCTTTAGTTGATGGGCCTGTAAGTGCGGAGGTTATCAGTACCGACTGCGCAGGTATGGTAGAGGAGGCGCGCAAGCTGGCAAGGATTGCGGCTAACGTAGTAATTAAAATTCCCTGTATTGCAGAGGGTATGAAAGCTGTAAAAATTCTCAGTGCTGAAGGTATAAAAACTAACGTAACCTTAGTTTTTAGTATGTCCCAAGCGCTTTTAGCAGCGCGCGCAGGCGCAACCTATGTAAGTCCGTTTATCGGTCGTTTAGACGATATTGGCGAAGACGGCGTGCAGCTGGTGGAAAATATCGTGAAAGCATTTAAGCTGTACGGGATTGAAACAGAAGTAATCGCCGCCAGCATCCGTAATTTGGAGCATGTGGAAAAGGTTATGCTCACAGGCTGTCAAATTGCTACCATTCCTACTAAGGTTTTGGCGCAGATGATTGAACACAAGCTGACTGATAAGGGTTTGGCACAATTTATGCAGGATTACCAAAATTCCTTGAAATAAAAATAAAATATTTGCTCTTCGAACATAGCGCTCGGAGAGCATTATCTTTTGCTAAGGTGATATGATGTTTTACAAAAAATTATGCTGTAAATTATGTATGCTTTTAAGCCTTGTAACCTTCGGTGTTATTTGTGGCAAAGCCGATTTAGCTTATGCTCAAAGAGCAGTTTCTATTCCGGAGGATTATGCGGCGCAGGAAGTGAAAGCAAAATTTGCTGCCAACGGGCCTACGCTGCTGTTTTCGGACAGTCCGGAAATGGTTTACCGCAACGGTATTTTGTACCGCGATACGGTGCAGGGCAGGGTGCGTCTCTTTTTTCATCATGTGAACGCTGTTCCCGGTAAGAAAAAATTGGCAGTTATACTGAAAAACGAAAAAATGCGTCCCGTGCGTTACAAAATTTTGCGCAGCGGCGTAGACGGCATGTCTTATGATTATATGCGCGACGGTAAAAATTCGCAGCAAAAATATTTTGCCGAGCAGCAGAAAATTACCGAGGGCACCCTTGGCTTTGAACGCAGTGCAGAAATTTTAAGCGGCAAGGGCGTGCTTTTGGCACAGGATAAGCTTTTAACCGGCACCATTGATTTAGAATTGGATAGACCGACGCAAATCAGCGTACTGATGTGCGAGCCGAAAAGTGATTTGGCAATCTTTAACGAAAGTGCTGCCATTCAGCCTATGGACGAGCATCCTCTGCGCGGCACCTTTGCGGGCAGCGATTGGCATTATACGTTAAAGGAACCTATAACCGGCGCAGAGCCTGTGAAGCTGAAACTGGCCGGAGCAGAGGAAGGCTATGCCAAAGGCGTAGATGCTACAACCAATTTGCCGGCAGAAAATTACGGCAATTACGGCGTAGTTTATAAGGTTGATTTTACAATCGACAGCGACAAGCCTGTAAGCTTTATTTTTAATCCTATTGGTGGTTATTTTGCTGGTTACGGTATTTTAGAGAGCGATGGTAAGCGTAAGCTGATAAGCATTCCGGCTTATGATGTAGCCTTAGGCGAAACTATTGAAGAAGCAGTGGAACTGGTAAAGCTAAAAGCAGGGCGATACAGCTTTATTTGGTCGCCGCCGGGAGCTTCCAATTTGCCAGTGGAGCTTTTGTGGCGTTAAAATTTATGGATACAAAATAAAACGACGCTCATAATTCTGTAAAAGAGTTGTGAGCGTCGTTTTGTATTATCGTGAAATTGGTTACATAATATTATGTAATATTTCTTTACTTGGATGTTTACATACTCATGCAGGGTTAGCATGTAATAGCTTCAAAATATTTTCGCTTATTCTATTTCCACAACCGTGCCTGGTTTAACAATTAAAACTTTGCTGTCGGTTCTTGCTTCTACATCTGCTTTGAAAGCGTCAACGTCTTGAGCGATAGGCGGCCAAGTGTTGTAATGAATAGGAATAACGGTTTTTGCTTTTAAAAATTCGCAGGCGATAGCTGCGTCGTGGGGATCCATGGTGAAGTTGCCGCCGATAGGCAGAATTGCGTAATCAAAGGGATCGAGGCGCGGCAAAAGCTGCATATCGCTGAACAGAGCGGTATCGCCGGCAAAATAAAGTTTTGTGCCGTAAAAATCAACTACAAAGCCGCAGGCATGACCGCCGGCAACACCGGAGCCATGGAAGGCCAATGTTACGCGCACCTTGCCAAAGGGGAACATAAATGTACCACCCAAGTGCATTCCGTGAGCTTTGCAGCCTGCTTCTGCTGCCATACCGGCAATTTCGGCGGTGGAAATAATAGTTGCGTCACATTTTTTGGCAATTTCAAAAGCGCTGCCCAAATGGTCAAAATGCGCGTGGCTGATGAAAATATAGTCTACTTTAATATCGTCTGCCGTTAAGCCTTGGGGATTGCCGTCCAAATAGGGGTCAAAAATAATAGCGGAATCATTTTTGCTGACTACGAAGCAAGCATGATTGATGTAATGAAATTTTGCAGTCATAATCTTTCCTCCTTTGAGCTGACAGCGCGTAAGCTCTGCCATTTTCTTACTAAATATTATACTAAAAATTTGCAGTTTTGTGAATTAATGTGCAAGAAGTCTGTGAAAAACTTTACAAGCCATTAGCTTATGATGTAGAATTATAATAGTATTTTAGTTTCTTCTTTTAGAAAAAGCAAAGCAAACATTTGTTCCTGTCGCGTTTCGCGAGGGATAAAAAATTGCACTTTTTGTGTTTTTAGAGTGGATAATACTAGCGCAGGTTTTATTTAACTTTTTTCTTTAATTTAATTTTTAGTGTAGGCGTTCAAACGAACGCCAGCGTGTCTTAATTCAACTTCTTTTGACGCCAAAAGAAGTTGCAAGAAAAGCGCGCGCTTTTCGAAGCGCGGCAAAGAATCTTCGACGTTTATAGATAATTCGAACTTTGCGACAAGGTTCGCCCAATGCGTAGTTTTTGGAGCTAGAGGCTTCGGGTTATTTAGGCTCGCAATGCAGTGCTTTGGCGGTCTACCGCAAAGTGCAAATTTACTTTTGGCGTGCTATTTGCACGCGCAATGCATATATCATACTTTTTCTTAGGGCAAGAAAAAGTATGCAAAAAGAGCCTACTTGCAGGTGACAAGACTTATGTGCTTCTTCGTGATAACGTAAATTCGAAAAACTCATTTAGAGTTTGCAGAGATTACTCTATCGCGTTGGATTGGTAATGTAAATTGCTTAATTACTTTAGCGCGTAAAAAGTACATGGCAGTTTGCTGTAAAGTGTAAATTTACTGTAAGCGTTTGCACGAACGCTGGCGTGCATTTCATCAACTTCTTTTGTCGCCAAAAGAAGTTGCAAGAAAAGCGCGCGCTTTTCGAAGCGCGGCAAAGAATCTTCGACGTTCATAGATAATTCGAACTTTGCGACAAGGTTCGCCTAATGCGTAGTTTTTTGGGCTAGAGTCTTCGGGTCATTTAGGCTCGCAATGCAGAGCTTTGGCGGTCTACCGCAAAGTGTAAATTTCATTCTAACGTGCAATTTGCATGCTAACAATAAAAATTACTTTGCGGTAGCCAGAAAAGCCATAAAATGCCGAGCGGTGCTTACCTGGAACCACGAACACAAAAGCAATAGCCAAAATCAAGCACATCTCTCAAAAGGAATATAAAAAGCCCTTTTTGCCAAGCTTTTTCTGCTAAGAAAAAGCGTTAGTTTCCCGCGCTTTTCAAAAGCGCTAACCTTTTTTGCTACTTTTTTCAGTTATGAAAAAAGTAGGTGTAGAGAGGCGTGCAAGCGGCACGCGCGGAGGTGTATATAGGGCAACGTGCCCTATACAGCAAGCCTTTTTTGCTACTTCTGCAAAAAGAACAACAACATCACGGGAGTTAAAATATATGAAATATAAAAAGCTCATTGCTTTATTTGCCGCTGCAAGCATGCTGTTGGCAGCCGATTTTGCGGAGGCTAAAAATAAAAATGATAAGCAGCCGGTAAAATCAAATACTAAAATCGTGAATAAAACTTTGAAAAACAACAAGCAGCCAGCTGCCATTAAGCCCGGCCCTAAGGGCGGTATCAATATCGTTACAGACAAAGACCAAACAGCAGGCAACGACAAGAAAAGCTCTAAACAAAATCCTCCCCAAACAATGAAAAACAATAAAAATTTCGCTGCCAATAAAGACCAAGCAGCCAACGGCGATAAGAAATCCGGTAAACAAAACCCTCTCAAAACTGTGAAAAATAATAAGGATTCCATCACGGCCAAAAATGAGAAGCCTATGCTGGTGGAGCAGGATGGCAAAAGCTTTTTTTTAGGTACCGAGCTGCCGGAGAATTATAAAAATATCAGTATTTACGGTGAAGCCGTCGCTCAAAAGGAGCAGGCGGTGGCGCTCATCAAAAAAAATAATCCTAATGTGCACTTGGCTTGCAGTGTAGATGAATTAGTGGATTTGTATTGGCAGGAGGCAGGGCGCGAGGGAGTGCGGCCTGATTTGGCTTTATGCCAATCCTTAGTAGAAACCGGCATCTACGCTTATGGCGGCGACGTGCAGCATCATCAAAATAATTTTTGCGGCTTGGGTACTACTGGCGGAGGCGTCAAGGGTGCTACTTTTAAAACGCCGGAGCTGGGAGTGCGCGCGCACATTCAGCATCTATTGGCTTACACGCAAAATAAACGTCCTAAAACGGCCATTGTCGACCCGCGTTATGAATTGGCTCACAGAATTCGCATGGAGCGCGGCGTAGTCAATACTTGGTACGGCCTCAACGGAACTTGGGCTATGGGTTCGCTGTATTGTGAAAAAATTATGGCGACCTACCAAAAAATGCTGGCTATGCCGACTGGAAAGTCTCAAGAAAAAATAGAAGCAAAAAATAAAAAGCAGCAGGATAAAAAAGAAACTCAAGATAAAAAAGCTCACCGTATGCGTGAACGTATACAAGAAATGTTAAAGGAGAAATAATCATGCACATAGTATTAGTTGAACCAGAAATTCCCGGCAACACCGGAAATATTGCTCGTCTGTGCGCCGCTACAGGCTGTCATCTGCACTTGGTGCGTCCGCTGGGTTTTTCTGTGGACGATAAATATTTAAAGCGCGCCGGGTTGGATTACTGGCATTTAGTAGATATTCACTATTATGACAGCGTGTACGAGGTTTTGGAAAAATACAAGGATAATTCCAAATTTTTGCTGACTACTAAGGCGCATAAATCCTACGCGGATGTAAAATATGACGCCGATAGCTTGTTGATTTTTGGCAAGGAAACCGCCGGGCTGCCGGATAAATTACGCGAAGAATATGCAGATTCCTGCGTGCGTATTCCTATGATTGAGGAAGCACGCTCGCTGAATTTATCCAATTCCGTGGCGATTGTAGCTTATGAAGCCTTGCGTCAGGTGGACAATTTTGCAGGACTCACTCTGTATGGAGGAGAATATAAATGATTATTATTAAAGAATTTGATTTTGATGCGGCGCATTATCTGCCGGAATATAACGGTAAGTGCGAGCGTCTGCATGGTCATACCTATAAATTAGTGGTAAAGGTTGAAGGTACTCCCGATCACGAGGGCATGGTGATAGATTTTATTAAACTGAAAAATTTGGTAAAGCAAGAGGTTTTAGTACATTTGGATCACGCATGTCTAAATGACATCATTCCCGTTCCCTCTGCGGAAAATATTTGCGTGTGGATTTGGCAGCAGCTGGAAAAATTATTGACTGGCGACCATTATCATCTTTATGAAGTAGAGGTTTGGGAAACGCGCACCAGTGGCTGCGTATATCGAGGTGAATGATTTTGAAGGATGTACAAAGTGAAAAGGATCTGCGGCAAATTCCTTTGAAACACGTGGGCATTAAGGATTTACGCTGGCCTATTGAATTGAAAGATCGCACTCGCGGCAGCCAGCACACGGTGGCAAAGGTTTTGCTGGCTGTTGATTTGCCACACGATATGCGCGGCACTCATATGAGCCGTTTTGTAGAATGTCTGCGGACTTTGGGTCCCGTTGGCTTAAACGAAATTGAAAATATTTTGGATAAGCTCAAGGAGCATTTGCAGGCGGAAAAAGCTTTTCTGCAATTAGAATTTCCTTATTTTATTACTAAAACAGCGCCGGTTAGCGGTATGGCTGCGCCGATGGATATTGACTGCGTTTACAAAGCGGAGAAGGGCGAGAGCTTTAAATTAAAAATTACGGCTGTGGTGCCGGTGCAGACTCTGTGTCCTTGTTCCAAGGAAATCAGCGATTACGGCGCGCATAACCAAAGAGCCTGGGCAAAATTAGAAATTGAAGCCAACGAATTGGTGTGGCTGGAGGAATTGGCGGAAATTGCCGACGCTGCCGCCAGTGCGCCGGTGTATGGCTTGTTAAAGCGTCCTGACGAAAAATTTGTCACGGAGCACGCTTATGAAAATCCGCGTTTTGTAGAAGATGCAGTGCGGGAAATTGCGCTGCGTTTGGAAGCAGATAAGCGCATTACTTGGTATCGGGCAGAGGTGGAAAGCGTGGAAAGTATTCATAATCACAATGCTTTTGCCGTTGTAGAAAAGAGTGAAAAATAATGCTGTTAAAAATAAATCCGGAGCTGCTGCCTGAAGCTATCGCCAGTATTGGCGCGCATCCTGCCAGCCTGCCTATTTTTGCCGATAAGTCGCAGATATTGCCGTATAAATTACTTAAAGTTCGCACGCCTGCCGCAAATATTTTAAAACAGGAAATGCTGGCAGCCGGGGGCGACGCGGTGGTGCCCGCGGGCTGCATTGTCAACGCCGATAAATATGTGGAAGTTTTGCTTTTAGGTACGCGCAAGCAGTATAATTTGCTGCTGCAAAAGCTGGCGCTGATGCCATATTTTGGCATAAAGCAAATTGTTGACGATTTACAAGCTGCTTTAACGCCGGAGCCTTTAAAAACCGTCTTGGCGGATGGACGCGTGGTAAATTATGAGAAAATGCGTGTCATGGGTATTTTAAATATTACTCCGGATTCCTTTTATGCCGGCAGCCGCGTGCCGCAGTTGGAGCAAGTTGTGAAACGTGCGGGTCAAATGCTGGAGCAGGGCGCGGATATTTTAGATATTGGCGGCGAATCCACCCGTCCCGGCAGCGACAGCGTGGACGGTGAGGAGGAATGCAGACGCGTACTGCCGGTTATTGCGGAGCTGCGCAAAAATTATCCTGACGCCGTTATTTCCATTGATACCTATCGCGCGGCTACGGCGGAAGCGGCCTTGGCATCAGGTGCAAATATTATCAATGATATCAGTGCTATGGAAGCTGATGCGAAAATGCTGGACGTTGTTGTGCGTAATAATGCGCCGATTATTTTAATGCATATGCGCGGCACACCGAAAAATATGCAGCAAAATTGTCAATACCAAAATGTGGTGCAGGAAGTTGCTGTATATTTGGCGCAGCGCGCGCAGCTTTTGCGCGAGCGGGGCGTGGGCTTGGATAAAATTATTTTAGATCCTGGTATTGGCTTTGCTAAAAATGTAGAGCAAAATTTGCTTTTAATGCGCGATTTAAAAACATTAACGAGCTTTGGCTATCCCGTGTTGCTGGCAGCATCCCGCAAAAGCACTATTGGAACGGTTTTAGGCGGATTGCCTGCGGAGGAGCGGTTGGAGGGCACTATTGCCACCAGCTTGCAGGCTGTATATGCGGGCGCGCAAATGGTGCGCGTGCACGACGTTAAAGAAAACGTGCGCGCCATCAGAATGCTGGAGACTATTTTAAAACAAAAATAATAGCTTGAAAAATTTTGTACAGGTGATGAATTTTGGCGAACGAAAAATTTGACCAACTGCATACTGCCTATATTGCTTTAGGCAGCAATTTAGGCGATAAGGAAGCAAATCTGCGGCAGGCACTCAAGCTTTTGACGGAGCAGGGAATTACTATAAAAAGGGTTTCTAAATTTTTTGTTACCGAGCCTTACGGCGTTATAGATCAGCCGTCATTTTTGAACGGAGCTTGCTGTATAGAAACTGCGTTGCCGCCGCTGAATCTTTTGGAAACCTTGCTGGCTGTGGAAAATAAAATGGGACGCGTGCGCTTGCGTCATTGGGGAGAACGCAATATTGATTTAGATTTGCTGCTTTACGAAAATGTAATTATGGATACAGAAAAGCTGCGGCTGCCCCATCCAGATATGCAGAACAGAGATTTTGTTTTGCTGCCCTTAGAGGAAATTGCGCCGGAGCTGGAGCATCCGGTACTGCATAAAACTATAGCTAAGCTAAAAGACGAGCTTGTACAAGGGAGGTAAGGTTTTGTTTTATAAATTATTTTGTGCTGTTTTATTAATCGTATGCGCTTTGTGCCAGCCAGCGGCGGTGCAGGCTAAGGGTATCACCAATTATCCCGCATTAGTGAATGCTGACTATTGGTTAAAGCAAAATCAAGCAGGCGGACAAGTGTTGCTCAACGCTGATGGTATAAAAAGATATAACAGTCAAATTCGCGAAACTTCCAGCACAGTAGTAGATTTGCAGATATATCCTGATAAAATCAGCGGCGATTCTTTAAAAACGAAAATAATGAACTACCAAGTGCTGGAGGATGACCTTTATCTGCACGGCAACAAGGTAAGCGATAATTATAAAAATATTTTGCGCACGCAGACGAATATTAAGGCTGTGCCTAGCAGTATAAATGTGCGTTATGCTGTAACTGTACGCCGCACGCCTATTCGTAATTTGCCAACGGGCGAAGGACTTTTCTATTATGCCGCCGACCACGATTTTGACGCGTTGCAAGAAACCTGCTTGGATCCCGGTGAGCCTGTGGCTGTGCTGCATGCCAGCGCTAACGGTTATTTTTATTATGTGCAAAGCTATAATTACAGCGGCTGGATAAGCAAATTTAATTTAGGCTTTACCGATAAAAAAACTTGGCTGCAATATGTGGCGCCTAAAAGTTTTTTAGTAGTTACGGATGCTGACTGCACTATCAAGGTTGGCAGCGAACAGCTGCTATATCAGCAGGGCGCGCGTCTGCCTATTATTGCGGAGCAGACCAGCGTTTACACAGTGGAAGTGCCTATGCGCAACGCTAACGGCGCTTTGCAGAAGCAAAAGGCTGACGTGCTGAAAACAAATAAAGCGGTACACAAGGGTTATCTGCCTTATACTTCTAATAATATTGTGTGCTCTGCCTTTAAATTTTATGGTCGCGTTTATGGCTGGGGCGGTTTGAAAAATAGCGTGGACTGCTCTGCGCTGGTTTTGAACGCTTATCGCACGGTGGGAATTTATCTGCCGCGCAATTCTGACGAGCAGGAAGCTACTGCCGGTACAAAAACTTTGCTGGAATCCTTAGACAGAACGCAGAAAATGACGGCGATTAAGGATTTGCGTCCCGGCGCCTGTCTTTATATGGATGGTCATGTAGTGCTGTATATCGGCCAAATTAACGGCGATCCTTACGCCATTCATGCGCTGGGTTCTTGCTTTGCTAATGGCAAGCGTCAGCGTGAAATGAAAGTAGTAGTCAGCGATTTGAGCTTACAGCGCAGCTCCGGAAATACTTTCTTAGATGAAATATATACGGCGATGGAATTTCTGTAAGTGGGACATTGAAAGGATGTAAAGACAATGTTGAACGGATTTGAGGTTACAACTGCGGCAATCAAAGCGGAAGCTTATCAAAATGCGGACGCGTTGGCAATATTTTTATGCAAGGAATGTATGGTTGCTTTGCATAAGTTGGAGCTGCCGCAGGAAGCTGCTGATGTTATAGAAGCCTACGCAGCGAAAATGGAGGATATTTTTGCTGTCGGCCAGCTTAGCGAATTGGTTTTGCCTTTAAATAAAAATTTGCTGCATATAATTATTGTGGGCTGCGGCATAGGCAGCGAGTGCAAGCCTAACGCTTTTCGCAAAGCGGCTGGTGAAGCTGCTAGAGCCTTGCGCAAGAGTAAAGCAGTTAAGGCAGTATTGGTAGCGCCTATTTTGCTGAATCCTAAGCGCAGCGCTTATTTGGAAGCTATGACCGAAGGTTTTTTCTTAGGCGCGTATACCTTTACCGCGTTTAAGAGCGATGCTAAAGTGCTTAAGGATTGTTCTGTAAAAATTTTGAGTGCCGTGCCTGCTGCTGAAAAAATTGTTGCCAAAGCAGAAATTTGCGCGGAAGCAGTTTGCTATGCCCGCGATTTAATCAATAATCCGGGAAATGTGGTTAATCCCCAGGTTATGGCGGAGGCTGCTAAAAAATTGGCGCAGGAGCTGTCGTTAGATGTAGAAATTCTGGACGAAAAGCAAATGGCGAAGAAAAAAATGGGCGCCATTTTAGCTGTTGGTCAAGGCAGCAGCCAGCCGCCGCGCATGATTACCTTAAAATATCAAGGTGCAGGCGACGCGCCGTTTGTTGCATTCGTTGGCAAGGGCATCACCTTTGACAGCGGCGGTATTTCCATTAAGCCGGACGATAATATGGGCGAGATGAAGGACGACATGAGCGGTGCGGGAGCAGTTTTAGGTGCGATGAAAGCAATCGCTGCTTTAGGCTTAAAATGTAACGTGCTGGGCGTGTTAGCCTGCGCGGAAAATATGCCCGACGGCGGCGCTCAGCGTCCCGGAGATATTGTGCGCGCGGCTAACGGCAAAACTATCGAAGTAATTTCCACTGACGCCGAGGGCCGCATGGTGCTGGCAGACGGTGTATATTACGCCTGCCAACAGGGCGCAAAAAAAGTAATCGATATTGCCACCTTAACCGGAGCAGTAATTATTGCCTTAGGCAAGGAAACCAGTGGTATTGTGGCAAATAACGACGAATTGGCAGAACAAATTAGGCAGGCCGGAAAATTTGCCGGAGAAAATTATTGGCAGCTGCCCAGCTTGCCGGAATGCCGCGAAGCAATCAAAAGCGATGTGGCTGATTTGCTGAACAGCGCAGGTCGCCCCGGCGGCTGCATTACCGGCGGACTTTTTATTGGTGAATTTGTAGCTAAAGATATTCCTTGGGCGCATTTGGATATTGGCGGCACCTCTACTGCCGACAAAACTAGCGGACATAAGGTAAAGGGCGGCACGGGTTTCGGCACCTTGACGCTGATTAAATTAGCGGAGCTTTTATAATGTTTGTTGATTTACACATGCACAGTACCTTTTCCGACGGACGTTATACGCCTGCCATGCTGGTAGAGGAAGCGGCGGCAAAGGGACTGCAAGTAATTGCTTTGACGGACCACGATTCCTGGAACGGCGTGGCGGAAGCGCAGCGAGCCGCGCAAAAAATCGGCGGCATATGCGTGCTGACGGGCGTAGAGCTGGGAACGCAGTGGGAAAATGATTCCGTGCATATTTTAGGCTATCACTTGGATATGAGCTGCAAAGCGCTGCACGAAAAAATGGACGAAATGCGTCACGGACGCGAGCGCAGATTATATTTGATGCTGGAAAAGCTGGACAAATTAGGCTATCATGTGGAGGTTGAAGCCTGCGACCCCAAAAACAGAGCGGTTGGCCGTCCTCATGTAGCCAAAGCCTTGGTAGCGAAAGGATATTTTGCGACGGTGCAGGAGGTTTTTGACGCGCTGCTGCACCGCGGCGGTCCTGCTTACGTACCGCAGCCTAAGCTTTCGCCAAGCGAGGCGGTGGATTTGATTCATCAAGCAGGCGGCATTGCGGTTTTGGCGCATCCGTCGGAGCTGTCGGACGCAAGCCTGCCGGAGCGTCTGCTGACGCAGGTGCCCTTTGACGGCATTGAGGCTTTTCATCCCAGCGCTGACGAAGCGGCGCAGAAAAAATGGCGTCTGCTGGCGCAGAAGCTGAAGCTGATGATTAGCGGCGGCAGCGATTTTCATGGCATACCGGATCGCTTTCCTGCGGAGCTGGGAATTTGGCAAGTACAGTATGCAGATGTGAAGGATGTAATAGAATGGAAGTAATTGCTTTTGTAGGACCCAGCGGTACGGGCAAAAGCCATCACGCAATCGGCGTAGCCTTTGATAATAAATGCGACGCAATTATTGACGACGGCCTTTTGATTAAGGGTACAAAAATTTTGGCCGGTACCTCCGCTAAAAATGAGCAAAACAGAATACAGGCTGTAAAAAGAGCAATCTTTACCGACAACGAGCACGCCCAAGAGGTGCGCAAGGCGCTGGAGCACAGCAATATCCGCCGCCTGTTGATTATCGCCACCTCTGATAATATGATTAACAAGATTGTGAAACGTCTGGCGTTGGAGACGCCTGTGAAAACCGTGTATATTCATCAGGTGGCCAGCAAGGCAGAGATTAAAAAGGCGCGTCATTCCCGTCTGCAAGAGGGCAAGCACATTGTTCCCGTGCCGTCTGTAGAGCTTAAGCCTCATTTTACAGGCTATTTTGCCGACCTTCCTTATAATATTTTTTCCAGCCAGCGGCGGCAGGAAAAGGATGCGGACCGCAGTATAGTGCGTCCGTCCTTTAGCTTTTACGGTAAGCTGTTGATTGCTGATACGGCTATTGAGGATATTATTAATTTGATTGCGGATAAATTTGAGGGCGTTGAAAAAGTAACTGACATTAAAGTGCGCCGCCGCAGCGATAATTCTAAGGGTATTGTTATCAGCGTGGAAGTAGTTCTTTTTTATGGCGAGAAGCTTTTTGCCGTTACTCGTCAAATGCAGGCCAAAATTAAAGAAAAGGTTGAATATATGACGGCTATGCAAGTAAAAAATGTGAACGTATCCATTCGCAGTCTGGCAGTAAGACATAAATAAAGAGGTAGCGCTTGCTTTAAAAATAAAAGCTATGCCTTTACGCTTTTAATAAATTGTGCTATAATAATTTCCAAATTGAATATACCCCTGACTGCACGATGAACAAGCAAGTAGGGTACTGCTAATGTTTCAGAGAGCGAAGCCGTCGGCTGTAAGCTTCGCGCAGGCGCAGTGCGTGAAGTTCTCTTGGGAGTGTTTCGCTTGAAGGCTTTGGCTGGGTAGGGCGGGCGCAGACGCTGCGTTAAAGCTGTGAATGAAGTACAAATAAGGGTGGTACCGCGATTTTTTCGCCCCTGTAATTTTTTGCAGGGGCTTTTTTATATGTTCAATTAAGTATTTCCTTCATGAAAAATATAGAGGAGGCAAACATGGAAGCTACAATGAAAGAACAATTATCGGCTTTAAAAGAGCAGGCGCTGGGCGAATTGGCGGCGGTTGATTCTTTAGAGGCTCTGAAAAATCTGCGTGTAAAATATTTGGGTAAAAAAGGCCCGATGACAGAAATTTTGCGCGGCATGGGCAGGCTGCCTGCTGAAGAACGTCCCAGAATCGGTCAAATTGTCAACGAAATTAAAGGCTTGTTAGAAAACGCTATCAACGAAAAAGCCGGCGTGCTGGAGAAAAAAGCCCTGGCTGATAAACTGGCTAACGAAAAGGTTGACATTACTTTGCCGGGACGCCAGCCCCAACAGGGGCATCTGCATCCTGTAACGCTAACTTTGCGCGAGATGAAGAAAATTTTTATGCGCATGGGATTTGAAATTTGCGACGGCCCGGAAATAGAGGATGTGTACCATAATTTTACGGCGCTGAATCTTCCGCCGGACCATCCCGCTTTGGATATGCAGGATTCTTTCTACATTACTGATAATTATTTGCTGCGCACCCAAACCAGCGGCGTGCAGGCGCGCACATTGGAGCGCATGGAGCCTAACACTCCGATTCGCATGATTTGCCCTGGCACCGTTTATCGCTGCGACTACGACGCAACTCATTCTCCCATGTTCCACCAAGTAGAAGGTCTTGTTGTTGATAAAAATATCAGTTTGGCTGATTTAAAGGGCACCTTAGAATTATTTTGCAAGCAGATGTTTGGCAGCGACGTTAAAGTGCGTCTGCGTCCTTCTTATTTTCCCTTTACGGAGCCTTCAGTTGAAGTTGACGTTTCCTGCCCTATCTGTCACGGCGAAGGCGGATGCCACGTTTGCAAGGACAGCGGCTGGCTGGAAATTTTGGGCGCCGGCGTTGTGCATCCCAACGTGCTGCGTATGAGCGGCTATGACCCGGAAAAAATGACGGGCTACGCTTTTGGTATGGGCGTAGAACGTATCGCTATGCTGAAATATGGTATTGACGACCTGCGTTTGTTCTTTGAAAACGACCAACGCTTCATCAATCAGTTCAAATAAGGAGGAGCAAAATGTTAGCATCTTTAGAATGGTTAAAGCAATATGTAGATATTAACATCTCTACCGAAGAGCTGTGCGACAAAATTACCCGCGTTGGCTTGGAAGTAGACAGCGTTACTCAATTGGGCAAGGGCTTGGAGGGCGTCGTTACCGGCAAGGTAATGGAAATTTCCCGCCATCCCAATTCTGACCATCTGTGGGTTTGCATGATGGATTACGGTCAAGGAGGCGAGTCCGTGCAGATTTTGACCGGCGCGCAGAACGTACATCAATTTGATATTGTGCCCGTAGCTGTGGTTGGCAGCGTCCTGCCGCCCAGCGGACGCAATCCCGAGGGATTAAAGCTGAAAAAAGCTAAAATGCGTGGTCTTGATTCCTTTGGGATGCTGTGCAGCGCCGACGAATTAGGTATCGACAACAAGGTTTTGCTGCCGGAGCAGCGCAACGGTATTTTTATTCTGCCGCCGGATACTCCTATTGGCGTAGATGTCAAAGAGGTTTTGGGCCTTAATGATACGGTTATCGATATTGATTTGACCAGCAATCGCGCAGACTGTTTCAGCATTATCGGCTTGGCGCGTGAAATCAGCGCTATCACCGGCTGTCCTCTGAAAATGCCCGCCTTTGACGTTAAGGAAGCCGCAGGCGGCAAGGCTAGCGATTATGTAAATATTAAAATTGCTGCGCCGGAATTATGCTCCCGTTTTTCCACCCGCGTGTTAAAAGATATTAAAATTAGCGAATCTCCCGAATGGATGCAGCGCCGTCTGCGTGCCTGCGGCGTGCGTCCTATCAGCAATGTAGTTGATGTTACCAACTATGTAATGCTGGAATTGGGTCAGCCTATGCACGCTTATGACGCCGACAAGGTTGCAGGCCGCACCTTGATTGTGCGCCGCGCCGAAGAAGGCGAAAAGCTCATCACCTTAGACGATAAGGAAAGAATTTTAAATTCGTCCATGATTACCATTGGCGATGCGGAAAAGGCTGCCGGTTTAGGCGGCGTAATGGGCGGACTTTTGACCGAAGTTACGGACACTACCAAAAATGTAATTTTAGAGGCTGCTTCTTTCCATGGACCCAGCATCCGCCGTACCAGCCGTGCGTTAGGTCTGCGCAGTGAAGCCAGCGGCCGTTTCGAGCGCGGTGTGGATACTATTTTGACGCACAATGCGCTGAACCGCGCAGCTAATTTGCTGGAAAATATGGGTGCCTGCGAAACTTTCAGCGGCATTGTGGAAGCTTATCCGCAGGAAATTAAGCCTGCCGTAATCATTACCACTCCTGCCAAAATTAACGGATGTATCGGCGTGGAAATCAGCCGTGAGGAAATTATTTCTATCTTGGCAAAACTTGGCTTTGGCGTGGAAGAAAAGGGTGAGAAGCTGATTATTACCGCTCCCAGCTGGCGCCGCGATATTGAATGCGATGCAGATATCAGCGAAGAGGTTGCCCGTATGCACGGCTATGATTTTATTGAAAGCCATCAGCCGGAGCTGACCATTACTCAAGGACATCAATCTGTGCTGGATGATGTTAAGGACGCTGTTCAGAATTATATGACTGCTGCCGGCCTTAACGAAATGATGACTTACAGCTTTATTAAGGCTAACGCTTTTGATAAAATGCTGTTGCCTGAGGGCGACAGCCGCCGCAGCTGCATTGAGCTGCTCAATCCTATTACCGAAGCCTTCTCCGTAATGCGCACTACCATGATTCCCAGCGCGCTGCAGACTGCATCTTTCAACCTGCGCAATCATAATGACAGCGTAGCTTTGTTTGAAATTGGCCGTGTTTTCCTGCCTAAAGCTTTGCCGCTGGCAGAAGACCCCGTAGAGCGCCCCATGCTGACTGCTGTTCTCAGCGGCCGCCGTAAGGCTTTGAATTGGTGCGAATCTAAAGAAAACGTAGATTTTTACGATATAAAAGGCATTGCCGAGGGACTTCTGGCTGCTATGCAGGTTGCCGATTATACTTTGGTGCGTTCCGGAGCGCCATATCTGCATCCCGGCAAGAGCTGTGATATTGTGTTGGACGGCAAAATTATCGGCTCCTTTGGCGAGGTACATCCCGTAGCTCAAGAAAATTTTGAGTTGGATCAAACTACTTATGTACTGGAAATGGAAGTTGAACCTTTGCTGGCCAGTGCAACTGTTGTGCCTCAATATCAGCATCTGCCTAAATATCCTGCTATGAGTCGCGATATTGCGGTGGTAGTTCCCACAGAGGTAAGCAATGAGGAAATAGAAGGCGTAATCCGTGCTCACGCAGGCGAGCTGCTACGTTCCGTACGCGTTTTCGATATTTACACCGGTAAGCAGGTTGCCGCAGGCTGCAAATCTATGGCCTTTAATTTAACCTATCAGGCTGACGACAGAACTTTGACTGATGCCGAGGTAGACGCCAGCATGAAAGCTGTAATTACCGAGGTTGGCGAAGCTTATAAGGCTAAATTAAGAGAGTAAAAAATTTAAAAATAAGTCACGGGATGACAATTTGCAGTTGTTCCGTGACTTTTTGCTTTTTAATAAAAATTATCCATTGCGGCAGGAATTTCCTTATCAAATAGCGAATTTAAATCTAATAGCTAGAAATTTATGCGAAAAATACAAAGGAAAAGGAGATTTTTAGTCATGGAAAAATATCAATGCACTGTTTGCGGTTATATTTATGATGAGGCAGCAGAAAACGCTCCCTTTAGCTCTTTATCTGCGTGCCCCGTGTGCAAAGCACCTGCCGGTAAATTTGTAAAGCTGGAGGAAGCGGAAAAACCTATTGAAGTAGCAGAAACTGCCGTACCGACGAAAGCGGATGCTTTAGATTTGAATTATAATCCTCAATACGCCCGCCACGATACTTCCAATCGTTATATGGCGGAAATTCACGAGATGGCGGTAACGGGAAAATCCATTATCGGCGCAATGGGTACCAAAATGAAAATGCCTAATTGGGATGATATTTTGATATTGGGCGCACAGCTTAATCCGCCGCCGCTGTTGGACGAGGAAGATGTCTGCACTACCGTGGTTATTGGCAAAAACGCTAAACGGCCGCTGGTTGCCGAAAATCCTGTTTTTGTCACTCATATGTCCTTTGGCGCGTTGTCTAAAGAAACTAAAATTGCTTTGGCTAAAGCTACCGCTATGGCAGGCAGTGTAGAAGAAAGCGGCGAGGGCGGTATGCTGCCGGAGGAACACGCTGCCGCTAAAAAATATATTTTCGAATACATCCCTAATAAATACAGCGTTACTCAAGAAAATCTGCGCAAGGTTGACGCTATCGAAATTAAAATCGGTCAGGGGACTAAGCCGGGTATGGGCGGTCATCTGCCGGGCGAAAAAGTTACGCCGGAGATTGCCAAAATTCGTGGCTTTGCTGTAGGAGAAGATATTCACAGCCCTTCTAAATTTCCGGAAATCAACAGCCGCGAGGATTTGAAGGCTATGGTTGACATGCTGCGCCGCGAGTCCGACGGTCGTCCGATTGGTATAAAAATTGCTGCAGGACGCATTGAGCGCGATTTGGAATACTGCGTTTTTGCGGAGCCCGATTTTATTACTATCGACGGCCGCGGCGGCGGTACGGGCGCAAGTCCGTTTTTGCTGCGTGAGGCTACCAGCGTGCCGACGATTTATGCTTTGGCTAGGGCGCGCAAATATCTTGATGCGGTAGGAGCAAAGGATATTGCGTTAATTATTACCGGCGGTCTGCGTGTTTCCAGCGATTTTGCGAAAGCTATCGCTATGGGTGCGGATGCGGTGGCCGTGGGCACCGGCGCTTTGATGGCTGCCGCCTGTCAGCAATACCGCATCTGCGGCAGCGGTAAATGCCCCATGGGTATGGCTACGCAGGACCCGGAGCTGCGCGCACGCCTGCATATTGACGCGGCTGCTCAAAGAGTTGCTAATTATTTGAACGTTTCTTTGTCAGAATTAAAATCCTATGCCCGCATTACCGGTCATAAAAATCTGC
>Ga0129309_1000582_pt1 | contig 26308 bp, 23 predicted proteins | sample L1105metagenome_FD_94439 | JGI IMG/M metagenome (GOLD analysis project Ga0129309, IMG submission 94439) | Ring-tailed lemur group fecal microbial communities from Wisconsin, USA - L1105 metagenome | ecosystem: Host-associated > Mammals > Digestive system > Large intestine > Fecal | place: USA...
ATGCGGGAGATGGAGCGCATCTGCGACCATCGGGTCATCTCCACCGTCAAGGCGGCGGAGCCCATCGGCCCCCAGAAGCTGCTGGACCTGCTCATCATCTGCCCCTGCACCGGCAACACCCTGGGTAAACTGGCCTCCGGCGTCACCGACACCAGCGTCACCATGGCCGCCAAGGCCCACCTGCGCAATGGAAAGCCGCTGCTCATCGCTCCCTCCACCAACGACGGTCTGTCCGCCTCCGCCGCCAGCATCGGCGCGCTTCTGCCGCGGAAATACATCTACTTCGTCCCCTTCGGCCAGGACGATCCGGAGCGGAAGCCCACCTCCCTGGTAGCCGACTTTACCCTGGTGGCCGACGCCGCCCAGGCCGCCCTGGAGGGCCGCCAGCTCCAGCCCTTGCTGCTGGGGCGCTGATTTTTCCACAAAAATCCCCCTGACCGTGGAAAACTTCCCGGTCAGGGGGATCTGTCTCGTCTTTATGTCACGAAACTTAGCGGTTCTTAAAACCGGCCAGCTTCTCCTTGTTGACGAAGGCCTTCATGGCGTCCTTCTGGTCCTCGGTGGCGAAGCACAGACCGAAGGCCTCGCTCTCGTAGGCCACGCCGGTGTTCATATCGGTCTGGAGGCCACGGCGAATGGCGGCCTTGGACTGGCGGACGGCCACCTGGGCGTTGGCGGCGATGGCGTTGGCCAGCTCCAGAGCCTTGTCCATCAGCTCCTCGGGGGGATAGACGTAGCTGACCAGACCGATGCGCTCGGCCTCGGCGGCGTTGATGGTCTTGGCGGTGAGGATCAGCTCCATGGCCTTGGCCGCGCCTACAATGCGGGGCAGACGCTGGGTGCCGCCGAAGCCGGGGGTAATGCCCAGGCCCACCTCGGGCTGGCCGAACTTGGCCTTCTCACTGGCCACGCGGATGTCGCAGGACATGGACAGCTCGCAGCCGCCGCCCAGAGCGAAGCCGTTGACCGCGGCGATGGTGGGCTTGGTCAGGTTCTCCAGCTTCAGGAACACCTGGTTGCCCAGAACGCCGAACTTCTTGGCCTCGGCGGCGGTCAGGGTGGACATCTGGCCGATGTCGGCGCCCGCCACGAAGGAGCGGCCCGCGCCGGTGACCACGGCCACCAGGATCTCGTCGTTGTTCTCCACCTGGTCCAGGACGGCGTCCAGATCCCGGAGCACCTGGTCATTGAGAGCGTTCAGCGCCTCGGGGCGGTTCATGGTAATGACCCCGACGGGGCCCTTCTGCTCTAAAGTAACGAAAGACATTGGATTATCCTCCTTTATGTTCGGTGCCCGCTCCCAGCGGGCGTTTTTTGCTCTTGGTAGTCCTCATTATATACCAGACCGGCCCTCGGGGCAAGCAGAAAAGCGCTTTTCCCGTTTTATCCGTGAAACGTTCCCCCACCCAGGGCATCCCACAGACCTCCTCAAATCTCGTTTTTTTCCCCTCATACTCCCCTCTCTTCCCGAATAGAGTAACGGAGAGGGGGGATGGCGTTGGCTGAAAAAATGTTGTCCGCAGGGCGGGGGGTGCTGCTGCTCACGGCCCTCGGTGCAGTGTCCCAGGTACTGGGCTTCGTCTACCGGGTGGCCCTGTCCCGGCTCATCGGGGCGGAGGTCATGGGGCTGTATCAGCTGGTCATGCCGGTATATTCCGTTCTGCTTTCCCTCACCGCCGTGGGGCTGACGGCGGCGGTGTCCAATCTCACCGCCCAGCACCTGGCCCTGGGCGACCGCCGGGGGGCCGACCAGACCCTGACCACCTGCCTGCGGGCCTTCCTGCTCCTGCTGCTCCCCATGGGGGCGGTGGTGATCGGAGCCTCTGATTTTATTTCTGTAACCTTTTTGGGGGACGCCCGGACCCAACTGGGGCTGATGCTGCTGGTGCCCTGCGTGGCTCTCACCGGGGTGGAAAACTTCCACAAGCACTTCTTCTACGGGGCGGGGCTGGTAGGGGCTCCAGCGGTGGTGGAGCTGCTGGAGCAGCTGGTTCGGACGGCGGCGGTGCTGGGACTGCTGGTCTGCTTCCTTCCCCAGTACCCGGAGCGGGTAGTGGGCCTGATCGTGGCGGGCATGGTGGTCTGCGAAGTGTTCTCCTCCCTGACCCTGGTGACGCTGTACCACCGCAGGTTGGGGCGGCTGCCCCTGTCCGGCCCCGGGGAGGCCGCTGGGGTACGCCGCCGCCGGGTGGCCGCCATTGCCCTGCCCATGGGGGCTAACGCCCTGCTGGGCAACCTGATGGGGGCGGCCAACGCCACTCTGATTCCCCAAAAGCTGGTGGAGGGGGGCATGGAGCGCAGCGCGGCCATCTCCCAGTTTGGCGTGGTCTGCGGCATGACCCTGCCCATGCTGGCCCTGCCCACCGTGTTTTTGGGGGCTTTGAACCTGATCCTGGTCCCCCGGCTGGCCCGGGCCCACGCCCTGGGCCGGTCCGGCGAGGTCAAACGGCTGGCCGCCCGGGCCATGGCGGCGGTATCCGTCCTCACCCTTCCCTCCATGTCTCTGATGGTGGTGCTGGGCCCCGACCTGGGCCGTCTGATGTTTGGCCAGGAGGGAGTGGGGGAGCACCTGATGCCCCTGGCTGTTACCATGGGACTGAGCTGTTTCTGCTCCGCCCTGGCCGGAGTGCTGAACGGGGTGGGACGGCAGCGGTCGGTGGCTTTGGTATCCCTGATGGGAGGCGGAGTGCAGCTTGTATTCACCCTGGCCCTGGTCCCTCTGCCCGGAGTGGGCATGGCCGGCTACGTGGCGGGAGCGGTGGTGTCCACCGCTCTGGAGGCTGTATTTCTCCTATGGCTGGCCGTCCGCCACGCGGGACTGGAGCTGAAGCTCTTCCAATGGCTCACCGCTCCTGGACTGGCCTCTCTGCTGGCCGCTCTGACCACCAACCTGCTGTTCCGAAGCCTGAAGGACAGCGGACTGGACCTCCTCCCCGCCGGTGGAGCCTCTCTGGCCTTCGCCCTGATCCTCTATCTGGCCGCCCTCAGCGCCCAGGGCGTGCACATCGGAGAGGTGCTGCGAGTGCGGAAGTAACCGTGTGCCTGGCAGGCGCGCTTGGGGCGTCTGTACTCCGGCCCAGTCTATGCGTCTTTCATGAAGGCGCAAAAAAAGCGCCCAACAGGGCGCCGACAACACAATATTCCATACAATAGAAATGACCCTTGACTGTCCGTTTTGTAATCCGTTACAGTCAAGGGTCATTTCTGTTCGCTCTTGTTATCTAGCATCATTTTGGCTACCTCTCTTTCTGCGGAATCACCACATCCCACATACTCATCTCAAGCTTTTGGAATCTTTGATTCTCAACCGATTCTGCGGCCGCTTTTGCAGCTCTACCCTCATACGTGAGGTCCTGGATGTTGGAATGTTCCCCTTGAGTTTTTTGTGGTCTGCGTGTAACCTGTGTCAAATGGCCAAGGTCTGATCGGATGCGGCGCTCGTTCTCCTTTCCTGGGGCTCAGGTCCTGGCTTCTCAGAGTGAGCGTTTTTATTGGCCATGGGGCCCAACTGTTTGTCGCATCTGAATTTTGATCGTACACATTTTAATGGAAGCTGTGACTTATATTTTGATTTTTCCGGCATCAAACCTTGCATCCAGACATCAGGTGCTGGGGCTTTTCTTAGTACATGGGACTCATCCTTTCTGGCTATAATGTACCACTTTGTCCCGTTATTGTCAATAGGTTTTGTGAGGATTTTTAAATTATTTTTGTGGCATCTTCCATATCCTGCAAGGGATTTTATTCCAAATTGCACAAAAGCGCCCCGGAGGCTGTCTCCGGGGCGCTTTGCTCTGTTTTATGGTTCGGCGGGAGGCGGGTCCCCCGCCAGGACCTGGAGGTACTGATAATAGGGCACCAGGAATCGGAAGCCCTCCACCACCTGGTCGGCCAGCTGGGGGGTAAACAGCGGTCCCTCGCAGTTGTGGTCGCTGGACAGCGCGATCTGCCTCCGGTTGTACCAGGGATACAGCAGGGGCCCCGGGTCCCCCTTGGGCCGCTTGTACTCCCTGCCCTCCAGAACGAACTCGCACTGCTTCTCCAGCCGTCGGGCCAGCTTCTCCAGGGGCTTTGGGTCCCGGTCGATGCGGGCACGCAACTTGGCCATGGTCAGGGGCGTGGGGTCGTAGCAGCCCATGCCGTAGCTGTAATACTCCGGGGCGATCTCGAAGTAGAACCCGGGGGTGCTCCCCTCGGACTCGGTGGGGCGGCGGAGGCTGAACCACAGGTGATCCTTATAAGGTCCTCGGCCGTGGAGCCGCCGGGCGTCCCGGTAGATGCGGCTCACCTTGACCTCCAGCCCCAGTTTGGGGAACTCCTCCCCCATCTGGGCGGTCACCTGGGCGGCCAGCTCCCGCAGGGGGGCGTCCACCAGGGTGAGAAATTCTTCCTTGTGAGCCAAAAACCAGCTTCGCTCATTGTTGAACCGCAGATTCCAGAGAAAATCCACGGACTCCTGGGAAAATCCTTGAAACATAGCTGCCTTCCTCTCCGTCAGGCGGTCTGGCTGGTTTCGCCGCCGGTCTCCCCCTGGCCCGCGTCGGGCGTGACGGGTGTCTCCGGCTCAGCGGGCTCCACGGGAGTCACAGGCTCCGTCGGGGTCACAGGCTCCACCGGAGGCGTTACCGGCTGCTCCACCACGGGCTTGGGGGGCACCCCGTTGGGCCAGGAGGAGGGATCGCCATCCAGGGGGTTGTAGTGGTACAGGTGGGGCCGCATTTGATACTTGCTGACGCCCATGTTCTGCTTCTCCAGCAGGGTGCCGTCCTTGGCGTAGATGTAACGGTAGGTCTTGGCGCTCATGCCGGTGTAGGCGTACTGCTTCTTATCCAGTACCAGGGTGCCGCGGGGCACCGTATTGTCCGCCTGGTACTTAGTAGTGGGAGTCACCTTGTCATAGACCGTGCTCTCGGGAACGGCGCGGACGCCATTCTCATTGGTGCCGTAGATCTTGACGGTCAGCTTGCGCTTGCCGCCCTGGTCATAGCTCTCGGTGACAATCTTGACGGGGTAATTGGTGTTGTTCTTAAACCGGAAATCCAGGGAGCCATAAAATACCGTGGCATCCATACCCGGATCCACATAGCCGGTGTTGAACTGGTGGTCGTGGCGCTCCACGATCTCCAGACTGGTATGCAGCACGGCGTAGTAGATGGTGGAAGAGGTCTGGCAGATGCCGCCGCCAATGTCGTCCACCGACTGTCCCGCCTGGTAGATGGGGGCGGAGAGGTAGCCCTTGTCGGCGGACCGGCTGCCGGTAGTGTTGTTATAGGAGAACACCTCTCCGGGCAGCAGGATAACCCCATTACAGGCTGCGGCGGACAGTTTTACGTTGGTCTTTCGGTTGGAGGAGCCGCCCACATTGGTGGTACCCTGGCCCAGCAGGTCCTTAAAGAGCTTGGCGCTCAGACTGGCCTTGGTCTCCTTGGGCTGGGTGAGGGTCAGGGGGATGGTAAAGGTCTCCCCCTCCGCCGCCTGCTCATAGGCGGTCTTCAGGGCCTCCACATCGAAGTCCACACCCACCACATGGTCGGTGATCTGGTGGGTCTCAGCGGACATCTCGGCGCTTTTGGCCTCGGTGTACAGCTCCTGGTGGATAGCGTCAAAGTCGGGCTCCTGGGGTGGGGTCTCCACCGCAGTATTCTGTTCCTTCAGGTCCACCCGGACCTCCGCGCTGCCCTGGGCGATGGCCTGCTGAATGGCCTCCTCCATGGCGTCCGCTACAATAAACAGGGTCCGGTCCCGGTCAATGGCCATGCCGGTCTTGCCGCGGGTCATCACCAGCTTGTCACCCTCCATCTGGTAGGAGGCCTCCACCACACCGCCGCCCACGGCCTGATCCGCCTGGTCCAACAGGGCGTTCAGGGCGGGCTGCGCAGTGGCGTCGACAGTCCGGTCCAGGGCCACCTCTTTGGCAGCGCCGAAGGCGTGACGGAGGTACTGGAATCCCTGGGTCAGGAAATTATCCCGCCCCACACGGTGGGCCGCCTGACCGGCGCCGTCCTCCAGCGTCCGAAACTCCGCACTCTTCAGCGTGCCGCTCCAGCTCCCATAGGTCAGGGTGACGACGGCCTCGTCGCCCTTGCCGGATACGGCCTGATTCACCGCCTCCTGGGCCTCTTCCGCCGTCAGACCGGATACATCCACTCCGGCCACCGTCACGTTGGGCAGGATCTTGTCGCTGCTCCCCACCCAGGCGCACAGGCCCAGGTAGGCGCACAGCACCACCGCAACAACCAGCGCCGCGATGATGGGGCCCTTTCTCCGGCCCCCCTGCGTCTTTTCTACGCGTTGACCTTCCATTTATCTCCCTCCACATCGGCTTTTGGGCCGACTTTTCTCTTTCTTTGCCGCGTCGGGACCGCGCATCCAAAAGGTGGACGCAAAAGGCGACCTTCCCCACGACAATCTACGCTATTATATCATTCAAGCCATCCACTTACAACTACATAACAGTTACAAAAGCCGCCGCTTTTTTCCAGTTTCGGGGAAAATAACAAACCGGGAGCCATTTACATTTTCGTCCATCCGGGGTATGATAGTGGAAAGGAAAATGGGTCCGCATTCATAGAATTTTAAGGAGAACTCAATTCTATTTTGACCGCGGCCTGCTATGATAACAACGAACAAGATTCTGGAGGGGCCGCCATGTCGAGTCAAAACAGGAATGGAAAAAACGATCTGGGCTACTGGATCGCCGCCGTCATCCTTCTGATGTCGGGGGTGGCCGCGCCCATCGGTTTTCTGATGATCGTATTGAAGCTGCTGGGCGGCCGGAAGCGGGGCCGCCACCCCTACTACACCCAGCGGGAGAACCAGGGTCCCACCGGGGCCCGGACCACCGCCGCCCCCTCCCAGGCGGCTGCCGCCCAGCCGGGGACCGCCGGTCCTGCCAAGAGCCGCGGCAGAGGAAAGAACCAGCAGGATCAGATCGCCGCCTTGGCGGCCAAGGGAAAGAAGCTGACCGTCATCGGCGGCGTCATCACCGGCCTGTTCGGCTTCGCTGCCGTGATGCAGACTGTGGAGTATCTGTGGGTGCTCCCCGACGTGGCCTGGCTGCTGGAGGAGACCGTCCCCCTCCTGTGCTTCACATGCGGCGGTCTGGGCTGCCTTTGGGCGGGTATCCGCAAACGCAAGCAGGCCCAGCGCTACCGCAACTACCTGGCCATGATCGGCCGGCGGCAGACCATCTCCGTCTCCTCCCTGGCCTCGGCCACCGGTTCTTCCGCCGGTAAGGTGCGGGAGGACCTGGAGGACATGCTGGGCAGCGGCCTGCTGCCCCTTGGCTTCCTGGACTATGGGAGCGACACCCTGGTGCTGTCCGCCGACGGGCTGAACAGCGACCAGCCCCCCAAGGAAGAGGAGAAGGCCAAACCCACTCCCCACGAGGAGGAAAACGCCATCCTTGCTGAGATCCGGGCGGTCAACGACGCGGTGGAAAATGAGAAGCTGTCCGCCCAAATTGACCGCATCGGCGTCATCACCGCCAAGATTTTGGATTACCAGAAGAACCACCCCGAAAAGGCCCCCCAGCTCCACAGCTTCTTGAGCTACTACCTACCCACCACCCTGAAAATTCTCCGGGCCTACGGCCAGCTGGAGGACCAGGAGGTTTCGGGCGAAAACATCACCGCCGCCATGCACCGTATCGAGGGCATGATGGACAAGGTGGTGGAGGGCTTTGAAAAACAGCTGGACCAGCTGTTCCAGACCGACGCCATGGATATCACCACCGACGTGGAGGTTCTGGAGCGGATGCTGTCCAAGGACGGCCTGTCCAGCCAGGAGGGGCTGACCCTGGGGCTGTAAATCCTTCCCCCTCAGTCTCGCTGCGCTTGACGGCTCCCCCAGAGGGGGCGCCAAATCATAAGAAAAGGCCCATGCCGTCCGGCATGGGCCTTTTCTTATACTCTTTTATAGGTCACATAGTGGAAAGTCAGACCCTCGTGGTCCAGCATCTCGGACTCCTCAGCCGCTTTCCAGGCCGGGTCCTCGTCCAGGTTGGGGAACCAGCAGTCGGCTTGATACCCCTTGTGGATCTTGGTGATATAGGCGGTGTCGCACTGGTCCAGCAGGGCGCGGTACACCGACTCACCACCGATGACAAAAGCGTCCTCCGGGGCCTGGGTCAGCAGTGCCTGCTGATCCGGATAGACCTCCGCCCCCTCGGGAGCGAAGTCCGGGTTTCGGGACAAAATCAGGTTCCGCCGCCCCTTCAGGGGCCGCCCGCCCGGGAAGGTGGCCAGGGTCTTTCGGCCCAAAATCACGGGGTGGCCGGTGGTCAGGGCTTTGAACCGCTTCAAATCCTCGGGGATGTAGACCAGCTGGTCCCCGCCCTTTCCGATGGCCCAGTTTTCATCCACCGCAACGATCAGATTCATAGTACTTCTCCTTTTCCGGGACGGCCGCAGGCCACCTCATTTCTCATTTTCCTTCACGCCTCGGCACGCTCGCGGCCGGGTCGATAACTTCTCCGTCTCCGGCGTTATCTCCCCTGTCCACGGCCTCGGACGCCATATATTTACACCGCCACTGGGATCTTCTGGTCCAGGGGGTGAGCCTGATAGCCCTCCAGCTTTACGCTGTCCCGGGTAAAGGCGTAGAAGTCGGTGACACTGGGGTCCAGGGTGAACTTTGGGGCTTCATAGGGGACCCGGGCAATGAGCTCCTCCACCACGGGGACGTGGCGGTCGTAGATGTGGGCGTCGGCGATGACGTGGACTAGTTCGCCCGCCTCCAAGCCGGACACCTGGGCCATCATGTGGAGCAGAACGGCGTACTGCATCACGTTCCAGCCGTTGGCCGTCAGCATGTCCTGGGACCGCTGGTTCAGGATGCCGTTGAGGGTATTGCCCGACACGTTGAAGGTCATGGAGTAGGCGCAGGGATAGAGGGCCATTTCGCTCAGGTCGTGGTGGTTGTAGAGGTTGGTCAGAATACGGCGGGAGGCGGGATCGTGCTTTAAGTCCCACAGCACCTTGTCCACCTGGTCCATGTCCCCCTGGGGGTAGTGGTGCTTGACGCCCAGCTGATAGCCATAGGCCTTTCCGATGGAGCCGTTTTCGTCGGCCCAGGCGTCCCACACGTGGCTGTTCAGGTCGTGGATGTTGTTGGACTTCTTCTGCCAGATCCACAGCAGCTCATCCACCGCCGACTTCAAAAACTGCTTCCGCACGGTGATGATGGGGAACTCCCGGCGCAGGTCGTAGCGGTTAACTACACCGAAGAGCTTGACGGTGTGGGCGGGGCTGCCGTCCTCCCACCGGGGGCGGACCGGGCGGTCGGTGTCCCAAACACCCTTGGATAAAATGTCCTTGCAGTTCTGAATGAATACCTGGTCCGCGTAGCTCATAGGCCGGCTCCTTTCGCTGTCACTATTATTTCACGTTATCATACCATAGGGGGACGAAAAATGCAACGTAAGAGAAAATGCGGACTGGGGATTTTCTTCCCTCTGGCGTTTTCACGCAAAATATGCTATAATTCCCCCATCAAAATCGACGCCGTCCGCGGCGTTTTACGGAGGGTACTTATGTCCTGCAAAGAGGAATTTATCGAGATTTTTAAGGCCAACATCACCCGGGACGGGGCGGACAAGCTGCTGGATTATCTGGAGAACAAGAGCGATTTCTTCACGGCGCCGGCCTCCGCCCGGTACCACGGCTCCTACGATGGCGGACTGTGTGAGCACAGCCTGAATGTGTACCACTGTCTGGTGGACTACCTCCAGCGGGAGCGGGTCCAGGAGCTCTACGGCCTGGAGTACAGTGACGAGTCCATCGCCATTGTGGCCCTGCTCCACGATCTGTGCAAGGTGGGCTGCTACAAGAAAGGCACCCGAAACGTGAAGGATGCCGCCGGCAAATGGCAGACCGTCCCCACCTACACCTTCGACGACCCCCTGCCCTACGGCCACGGAGAGAAGAGCGTGTACATCGCCAACGGCTTCATCCGTCTGACCCGGGAGGAGGCCATGGCCATCCGCTGGCACATGGGCTTTTCGGGCACCGAGGACAACCGCACCGTGGGCCAGGCCCTGCAGAAGTACCCCCTGGCCTTCGCCCTGGCCACCGCCGACATGGAGGCGTCCTACTTCCTGGAGAATGAGGATTCCATCTAAAAAATGGGAGACAGCTTGGCTGTCTCCCATTTTTGCACTTATTCTTCCGGTTTTTCCAGAATGTCCATGAACTCCTGGCCGGTGATGGTCTCGTGGTCGTAGAGGTACCCGGCCAGCTGGTGGAGTTTATCCTCGTTGTCCCTCAAAATGGACAGAGCCTTCTGCCGCTGGCCCTCCACGATCTCCATGACCTTCTGGTCCAGCTTGGTCTGGGTCTCGGGGGAGCAGGCCAGGGAGGCGTCCCCGCCCAGATACTGGTTGGACACCGTCTCCAGAGCCACCATGCCGAACTCCTCGGTCATGCCGTACTGGGACACCATGGCCCGGGCCAGCTTGGTGGCCTGCTCGATGTCGTTGGAGGCCCCGGTAGTGACGGAGTGGAAGATCAGTTCCTCGGCGGCCCGGCCGCCGGTGTAGGTGCAGATCTTGTTGGTCAGTTCCTCCTTGGACATGAGGAAGTGGTCCCCCTCGTCCACCTGGAGGGTGTAGCCCAGGGCTCCGGAGGTCCGGGGGATGATGGTAATTTTCTGGACCGGGGCGGAGTGGGTCTGCATGGCGGCCACCAGGGCGTGGCCGATCTCGTGGTAGGCTACGATCTTCTTCTCCTGGTCGGACAGCACCCGGCTCTTCTTCTGGTATCCGGCGATGACCACCTCCACGCTCTCCTGGAGGTCCTCCTGGGTGGCGAACTTCCGCCCGTCCCGGACGGCACGGAGGGCGGCCTCGTTGACGATATTGGCCAGCTCCGCGCCGGAGGCTCCGGCGGCGGTTTTGGCGATGGGGGTGAAGTCCACGTCGTCGGCCAGGCGGATCTTTCTGGCGTGGACCTTCAGAATGTCCACGCGGCCCTGAAGGTCGGGGAGTTCCACGGGGATGCGGCGGTCAAAGCGGCCGGGCCGTAGCAGGGCGGGGTCCAGGGACTCGGGCCGGTTGGTGGCGGCCAGCACCACCACGCCCTTGGAGCCGTCAAACCCGTCCATCTCGGTCAAGAGCTGGTTCAGGGTCTGCTCCCGCTCGTCGTTGCCCCCCATCTGGCCGTCCCGCTTCTTGCCGATGGTGTCGATCTCGTCGATAAAGACGATGCAGGGGGCCTTTTCGTTGGCCTGCTTAAAGAGGTCCCGGACTTTGGCGGCCCCCCGGCCCACGAACATCTCCACAAACTCCGAGCCGGCGATGGAGAAGAAGGGCACGTTGGCCTCGCCGGCTACGGCCTTGGCCAGCAAGGTCTTGCCGGTGCCCGGAGGGCCCACCAGCAGAGCGCCCTTGGGCAGCTTGGCGCCGATCTCCCGGTACTTCTCCGGGTCGTGGAGAAAGTCCACGATCTCATTTAAAAGCTCCTTGGCCTCGTCCTCGCCGGCCACGTCGGCAAAGCGGATGCCGGTAGAGGAGGGAACGTACACCTTGGCCCCGGAACCGCCCATACCGAACATCATGCCGCTGCTGTTGCCCATGTTCTTCTGCATCCGCTTGTTGAGGAAGTAGCCGATGAGGAGGAAGGGCACCAGAGGCAGCACCCAGCTCATCAGAAAGCTGGTCAGCAGGGAGGGCTGGGTGTCGATCTCCTCAAACTTGGCTCCGGACTCGTACAGCCGCTGGGTCCGGCCCGGGTCGTCGGTGGCGGTGGTCTCGTACACCTTGTCTGCCTGATCGGTGAACAGAATCTCGTCGTCCCGGATCTCCACCTTGCCGATCTGCTTGTTCTCCGTCATGGACATGAACACGTCGTAGGTCACGGTCTGGACCGGCTCCTTCATCAGGGCGGGAAACAGGGTGACGTTGAGGACCAGCATCACCAGCAGGGTCAGCAGATAGTAGTAGATCAGGGGTTTTTTCGAGGGCTTTTTTACTTCTTGCATGAAACTCATCCTTCTCTGTATTGGGATCGGGGCGGGATCATTAACAGGTTAACTATTATGTTATATCATAGCCCGGACCGGGAAAAAATCTACGGTTGGATGTAAATATTCTGTGTCGGATCTGTGAACGGAGCAAAAAACACGCCGGACGTTCCACTCGTCCGGCGTGTTTTCTCTATATTAAGTTACACCCTGGCAGGCAGCCGGCCATTCAGTCGGGCCAGCCGGTCCGCGGGGATCATGTCCCGGAACACGGGGATGCCGGGCATGGCGGCCAGCAGCAGGGAGCCCAGCACATAGCAGGCCAGCAGCTCGCCCAGGCCCACGGTGAAGGCGGTGAAGGCGTAGGCGGGCCAGAAGGCGGCGGTGAAGCCGCTCTCGAACCAGGCGATCTCGGCGCCCACGATAAAAGCGTTGCACAGCACGGGAGGCAGGGGGGCCAGCCAGCGGTTGGGCATCCGCTGGGTCATCAGGCAGGCGATCAGGGTGGCGGCGGAGCCGATGATCACGTCCAGCACATAGGGAGAGAACAGGTTGGAAATGACGCAGCCGATGAACAGCCCGGGAGTGGCGGCGGGGAACAGGAAGGGCAGCACGGTCAGGGCCTCGGCCAGACGGATCTGGACCGCCCCGTACTGGGGGATGGGCAGGTTGATGGTGAGCACCGCGTAGACCGCCGCGATCATGGCGGCCAGGGTGAGCTCTCGGATGGTGAATTTGCGCATAAAAAAACCTCCATTTTCTTGTTTAGAGAACGACGGGATCAGCCCGCCGAACGAACACAGAAGAGGTCGTCTCCCCTGCTCGGGGATTCGGCGCTTCTGTGCTTGGACGAGTGTGGAAACTCGTCAGGCGGTAGTTTATCACACAAATGCCATCCTGTCCATAGCGGTCCAGCGATAAATTTTGCTTTCATAGAGTTTCGTGGAGATTCCGTCCACAGGTGAACCCTCCAGCAAGCGGAAATTTCTCTCCCGCTCTTGCCACCGGTCCGTCCCAATAGTACAATAGGAGCAAACAACGATTCGGAGGTCATACTATGGAGGACATCAACAAGCCGGTCACCAACCCGGAGCTGGCCGCGGCGGTGGAACGCATGAAAACGGAGAACAGCCGGGAGAGCCGGGAGGCGGTGCTGGATATCGTCATCTCCTCCGCCCGGTTTCTGGCTCCGGTAACCATCACCCCCGCTCCTGAGGAGCAGAACGGCAAGACCGCTCTGGGCCAGGGTACCGCCATCCAGTTCCAGCTGCTGGCCAACCAGGACAATCAGCCCTTCTTCCCCGCCTTCACCAACTGGGAAGAGCTGCGCAAGCTGTGCGGCCCCAAAAATCAGCAGACTCTGGTTCTCACCTTTGACGACTACGCCGGTATGATTTTACGGGACAACCGGGCCGCCGGCTTTGTGCTGGACCCCTTCGGCGCCTGCCTGTCCTTTGACCGGGCCATGGTGGAGCACCTGGTCGCCCGGAAGCAGGAGCAGAGCTGACCCCAAAGCAGACCAAACGAGGGTATCTCCGTTGGGAGATACCCTCGTTTTTTATCCATCCGCCGGCATCCGGGTGCAGCCCGTCAGATCCGGGACCTCGCCCCGTGGGCTGACCATGTAGTCTATGGCCCAGTACTCCTGGTCTCGTTCGAACCAGATCCACTCCCAGGTCCGCCAGACCCCCGCCCGGTCCCGGGCGTACATCAGGACCCCGTCGCAGGAATCCTCCCCCAGCGGGACCCGGCAGGTCCTCCACCAGGCCTCCTCCAGGGGGAGATCGGGTTTCTCCTCGCCGCGCCAGGCCCGATCCCAGAAATCCTCCGCGGCGATTTCCCGCTGCCAGGCCGTTATCAGGTCGTCCTCCAGCCGCAGCTGGTTTGGCCCGCCGGTAAAGAGAAACAGGGTCAGCAGGGCGGTGAGTCCCCAGGTCAGGGCCTTGGCCCACAAGCATCCGGGCCGCCAAGCCACCACCCGCCGCACCCGGACGGCGGCGTCGCACTCCCCGAAGGACATGGGCGCGTCCCACAGGTACTGACCAGAGCCCAGTTCCACCAGGGCCCTGGCATACTCCCGCCGCCCGTCCGCGTCCAGTTTGGACAGCACGGACTGGTCGCAGGCCAGCTCCATGTCCCGGCAGGTCAGCCGATAGGATAACCAGACCACCGGGCTCCACCAAGCCCAGAGGATTCCGTAGTAGAGATACGTCTTGATCCAGGTGTGCTTCAGGCGGACGTGGGCCAGTTCGTGGCGGAGGACCAGCCTCTGCCGCTCCGGGGACAGCTCCTCCTGGAGACAGACCACATAGCGGGCGCCGTTCCGGGCCTCCTCACCGCTGGCCGGGCGGACGAAGCTGGTGGGCAGGTCGGGACACAGCCAGACGGCCACCTTGTCCGGCCAGCTCAGCTCCACGTCTTCGTGTTTCACCAGCCGCCCCCGCTGTCCCATCCGGGCCAGCCGCTTCTCCTGGCGGTTGGCCCGCCACAGCAGCAAAACCACTCCGGCCAGCCAGACCAGCAGCAGGCCCCAGATGAGCCGCCGGTCCACCTCCACCGGCACCGCCGTCCCGCTGGGCAGGGCGATGTGATAGGTGCCGCCGCCGTGAAAGTGGGCGGGCAGGATGGCGGGAACGTCGTGCTCCCCACCCGTTCTGGACACCACCAGGTCCCGAAATGTAACGGGCAGCACCTTTACAGCGCCCAGCAGCCCCAGAGGGGTCACTACCCAGAAGTTGAACCACCCGGCCGCCCACAGCCACACCCGCTGCTGGGGGGCCAGCAGCCGGTTGGTCACCGGCCGCAGCAGGATCAGTACCCCGAAGGACAGGGACAGAAACAGCCCCACGTTCCACATGGTCAAAAACTGGTCGAGAAAGGCTTTTGCCATCCTTTGCTCACCTCCGGTAGATGGGCGTACTGTTGGTCAGGTCAGGGGCGGAAATTCCGTTTACCTCGGTAACTCCGACCCACTGTGCGTCCATAGCCCACCAGGAATATTCGACGCAGTACCAGTTCCCGCCTCCGTCCAGCACCCACATATAGCTCCACGGGTACTCCTCTGGAGCCTCCCAGGCCTCCCGGACCTCCAGGACCCGCGGGTCCTCCGGGTCCATTCTCGGCACAGAATAGAGCTTCTCGGCCATCTCCAGGCCCAGCTGTTTTGCGAAATTATGAACGCTGTCTGTCTCCCGCTCCCAGGCCAGAGTCATATCCTGGACCGGGGGCTCCTTCCAGTGCTGGCCGCCCCACAGGAACTCAGAGAGGATCAGCACCAAAAGGACGGCGGGGATGTACCACCACCACCTTCTGGGCTTCCAGCTGGCAATGGCCTTCACCCGGAGGGCGCCGTCGCACTCGCAGAAGGACAGAGGGGCGTCCCACATCTGTTTCCCCGCCCCCAGCTCCACCAGGGTGTGGGCGTACTCCCGCCGCTGGTCCTGGTTCAGCCGCTTCATCACGGAGCGATCACAGGCCAGCTCCAGGTCCCGGCACAGCAAAAAGTAGACCGGCCAGGCCACGGGGTTCCACCAGTTCAGGACCAACGTCAGAGTCGCCCAGCCCTTCCACCAGCAGTGGAAAATGCTGATGTGCCGCAGCTCGTGGAGGAGGACCAGCTTCAGCCGCTGGTCGGACAGCTCCTCCTGGAGGAAGATCTGAAAACCCGGCCGCGCGTTTTCCACCCGGCCCCAGAAAATGGGGGTCCGGTAGACAAAGCTGGTAGGCAGGTCAGGGCAGATCCAGACCACTGCGTCCATGTCCCGGAAGGGCTTCTCCTGGAGCAGCGAGTCGTTTTTCTCCAACCTGCGGCTGCGCTTGGTCAGCGCCCAGAGCGCTTTCTTTCTCCGGTGAAAGAGGTACAAAATAACGACGATCCCCGCCAGCCACAGGAAAAACAGGGCCCAGAGGAGCCAGTCGCGGAGCTCAAACCGGACCAACGCCCCGCCCGGCAGAGCCGCGTGGTAGCCCCCCTCCCCCCGGTACTCTCCGGGTAGAAAAGCAGGGGGAAATCCGGCCACGATCTGGCTGCTGCGGGTGGACACCAGGTCCTCAAAGCCCACCGGAAACAGAGTCCGGCCGTTGCTCCCCGCCAACAGGGCCGCAAAAAACAGGGACCACAGATAGCACCGGACCTGGGGCGGCGCCAGTTTTTTCAGCAGGGGATACAGCAGCAGCAAAACCGCCCCGGCCATGCACATCACGATGCCCCGGTTCAGCCCGTTCAGCACAAAGTCAAAGCACATCGTCTTGATCGTCATGGTCAGCCTCCCATCTTCTCGTCGATGAGCCGTTTCAGCTCCTGGGCTTCCTGTTCGGTCAGCTTTCGGCCGCTGAGAAAGGCGGTGAGAAACAGGGGCAGGCCCCCGGCCTTCTCCACCAGCTCCTCCCCCTCGGCCCGGATGGCCTGCTCCCGGGTGAGGAGCGGGGTAACCACCGTGTCCTCGTGGCGCACCGCCCCCTTGCCCTTCAGCTTGCGCAGGACGGTATAGGTGGTGCTCTTGTTCCAGCCCAGCTTCTCCTGGCACAGGACCACCAGGCGGGTGGAGTTCACCGGCGCGTGGTCCCACAGCACCTCCATCAGACGGTATTCCCCTTCAAATAATTTTTCCATATCGACGCCTCCCGCAGAAGTTTATCTCAATAAACCTAATGCTAGTTTATCAGAGTAAACCTTTATTGTCAAGGAGGCTGTCGAACATAAAAAACGGCCGCCCAGGTATGGGCGGCCGCCATTCGATCCATAGTAATCTTACGCTGTCTTAGTTCCGTCCGGGAAAATACCGCTCCAGAGCGGTGCGGACCCGCTGGAACACGCCGGGCTTCTCCTCCTGCTCCTCGGGGCGGTGGATGGACTGTTCCATGAAGGTCTCCTGGCTGTTGACGGGAAGCATGTGGTTGACCTTCCGGCAGTAGGAGCCGTCAGACATGATCGAGCTGGCCTTCACGTTGTCGCTGAGCTGAGTGTTCAGAATCCACATCAGCTGCTCCTTGAGCTGAGGCTCGGTCACCGGGCAGACGATCTCCACCCGCCGGTTCAGGTTTCGGGTCATCAGGTCGGCGGAGCCGATAAACAGCCTGGTCTCCTCCCCCCGTCCGAAGCAGTAGATGCGGGCGTGCTCCAGATAGCGGCCCACGATGCTGGTAACGTGGATGTTCTCCGTCCGGCCGGAGATGCCAGGGCGCAGGCAGCAGATGCCCCGCAGAATCAGCTGGATCTGGACTCCGGCGCAGGAGGCCTGAACCAGCTTATCGATGACCTCGCGCTCGGTCATGGAGTTGGCTTTGATGCAGATGTATCCCTCGTGACCCTTGGCCATCTCCCCGTCAATAAGCTCCAGCAGCCTGGATTTGATCCCCACCGGCGCCACCAGCAGATGCTTGTAGCTGCCCTCCAGGTTGCCCACCAGCATGTTCTGGAAGAACAGGGTGCCGTCCATGCCGATCTCCTCCGCGGCGGTCATAAGGCTCAGATCGGTGTACATGGCGTTGGTCTTCTCGTTGTAGTTTCCGGTGCCGATCTGGGTGATATAGCTCAGCTTATCCCCCTTCCGCAGGGTGATGAGGCAGATTTTGCTGTGGCATTTGAAGTTTTCCACGCCGTAGATAACTTGGCAGCCCGCGTCCTCCAGCAACTTGGACCAAGAGATGTTGTTGGCCTCGTCGAACCGGGCCCGCAGCTCCATGAGGACGGTGACCTCCTTGCCGTTCTCCGCCGCCCGGCACAGCAGCTGGGCAATCTTGGAGGTGGAGGCCAGGCGGTAAATGGTGATCTTGATAGACACCACGTCGGGGCGCTCCGCCGCCTCTCGCAGCAGGTCCAGGAAGGGGTCCACCGCGTCGAAGGGGAAGAAGAGCATCCGGTCCCGCCGGCGGATCTGTCGGATCATGCTCTCCCCCTTTTGCAGGTCCTCGGGCCAGCGGGGCTGGTAGGGCTGGAAGAGCAGGGGCTCCACCAGCTCCCGGGGCAGCTGGCTCATAAGGGGGAAGACATAGCTCATATTCAGGGGGGATTGGCTGACATAGGTCTGCCGGTCCTCCACCGCGATCCGATTTTTCAGCAGCTTTAAAAAGTCGCCGCCGATCTTCCGGTCCAGCTCCAGACGGACCACCGACATGCGGGAGCGCTTTTTCAGCAGCTTGGATACATGGAGGCGGAAGTCCTCCTCATTGTCCTCGAACTTGTCCTCCTCAAAGCTGAGGTCGGCGTTCCGGGTGACGCACAGGACGCAGGCGCTGTCCACCCGGTCCCCGCCGAAGAGCCCGGGGGCGTACTGGAGGATCAGCCGCTCCATCCGCAGGAACCGGCCCTCTTTGGAGGACAGCATCAGGAAGGGAGGCAGAGAGGCGGGGACGGGCAGCAGACCCAGGGACCAATTGCCCTTCTTGTCCTGGAGGTGGGCGGCGATATAGGGCTGCTTGTTGTTCAGATGGGGGAAGGGGTGGTGGCTGTCCACCACCTGGGGGGACAGAATGGGGCTCACTTGGGCCTTGAAATACTGGCCGGCCAGCTTCTTCTCCTCGGCGGTCAGCTCGTCAAAGGTCAGCTCCCAGACGCCGGCCTCCCGGAGCCGGGCGCTGACCTCGGCGTAGAGGGCCTCCTTCTGGCGTATGAGACCGGGGATGACCTGGTAGATCTGCTCCAGCTCCCCCTCGGGGGTCAGGCCGCTCTTGCTGTCCACGCTGTCGGGGGAGACGGCGGCCAGGTCGAAGCGGCTGCCCACCCGGACCATGAAGAACTCGTCCAGGTTGCTGGTGAAGATGGCCAGGTATTTCAGCCGCTCCAGCAGGGGAACGGTGGGGTCCCCAGCCTCCTCCAGCACCCGCCGGTTGAACCGCAGCCAGCTCAGCTCCCGGTTTTGGGTACAGCTGTAATCCCTCACATCGCACACTGCACTCTTTGACACAAGTATCCCTCCCGAATCCCGTATTGACTGACAACGATCTCCTTCGCGCCGAAATTCTTCACCACATACCGCAGGATCATCAGCCCGGGAATCAGGGTGTGGACCCGCTCCGGATCGGTTTTCAGGATCAGGTCGATGGCTTCCCGGTCCCCCTTGGCCAGCAGATCGAAGAGGGTCTCCATCTGCTCCGCCGACACCCGGCGCTCCCCAGCAGACAGTCCGAACTGCCGGCGGGCCAGCTTGAGCACCGCCCGGGCGGAACCGCCCACACAGGCGATGGACCTGGGCTTCTCCTGGATCTGGAAGGCGTCGGAGGGGAACTCCCGGCGGAGGGTCTCCCCCATCCGGTCCATAGCCCCCTTGCCGGGCAGGAGCTTTTTGACGCAGTCCCGGTACAGCTTCAGCGAGCCTACGGCGTAGCTGGAGCTGTCCTGGAGTGCGCCGTCTGCGAAGCGGACGATCTCGGTGCTGGCGCCGCCGATGTCCACGAAGACGCCGTCCTGCATATTTAAATCGCACATGGCACCCACATAGCCGTAGAGCGCCTCCTCCTCGCCGGAGAGCACCTCCACGGGCAGGCCGGTGACCTCCCGCAGGCGGCGCACCGCCTGGTCGGTGTTGCACACGTTGCGCAGGGAAGCGGTGGCAAACACCGACACATGGTCCAGCTCCAGGGTGTCCAGGGTCTCCTTAAAGTCCAGCAGCCCGTCGCAGGCCCGGGCGATGCCCTCCTCGCTCAGCCGTCCGTCCTCCACATAGCCGGCCAGTCCGGCCATGGTCTTCTCCTTGAACAGGGTCTTGAAGGAGGTCTTCTCCACGTCATAGGCCGACAGCCGCATGGAGTTGGACCCGATATCCACCACTGCCCACTTCATCGCTCATTCCTCCCATTGATGCCCGGACCACAGCAGGGCCCGCCGTCGTTTTCGGTCGTTTCTTGTAATTATTTGAAATCATTTTATTATAGTTTTCCCCATGTTAAAAGAGAAAGCGCAGGAATGTTAATTCTATGTAAGATTTCCGGCCCGGAGTCAAAACGAGGGCGCCTCGGCTCAAATCCCGACAAAAAACGCAGGGCCGTTAAAAACGGCCCTGCGCTGCGGATAAACCTTTATAAATTTTCCATCTCTTCCTGCTCCACCACCTGAATGCCCCGGGCAGCCAGGGCAGCCGAGGCAGCGGCGTTGTCGGCCACCCGGAAGATCATATAGGCGTGGTCCACATCCCTGCCGCCCAGGAAGGCGTACATGTACTCCACGTTGACCTTGGCGTCGGTCAGCACCTGAAGGACCTTGTTCAGTCCGCCGGGGGTGTCGGGGATGGCCACCCCGATGACGGGGGTGACAGAGTGGACATAGCCTGCGTCCTTCAGGACGGTGGTGGCTTCGTACACGTTGTCCACGATGAGGCGGACAATGCCAAAGTCCTTGGTCTCGGCCAGAGACAGGGCCCGCAGGTCCACCTTGTTCTGGGCCAGCACCCCGGTCATGGCGTACAGGGCCCCGGGCTTGTTCTCCAAAAAGACGGAAATCTGCTTGATGCTCATGCTGCTCTCCTCCCCTTCTTAAATCTTACGCTTGTCGATGACGCGGACAGCCTTGCCCTCGCTGCGGACGATGGACTTGGGGGCCACCAGGGTGACCTTGGCGGCCAGACCCAGCATGGAGCGCAGGCCCGCCACCAGCTCCTTCTGGCGGCGCTCGATCTCACCCAGGTTGTCGGTAAACATCTCGGGGGTCATCTCCACCTGGACGTCCAGGGTGTCGGTGGACTTGACCCGGTCCACGATGATCTGGTAGTTGGCGGGGTAGCCGTGGTTGAGGAGTACAGTCTCGATCTGGGACGGGAAGACGTTGACGCCCCGGATGACCAGCATGTCGTCGGAGCGCCCCATAGGCTTGCACATCTTCACGTGGGTGCGGCCGCAGGAGCACTTCTCCCGGCTCAACATGCAGATGTCCCGGGTGCGGTAGCGCAGCAGGGGGAAGGCCTCCTTGGTGATGGAGGTGAAGACCAGCTCGCCCTTGGAGCCCTCGGGCAGGACCTCGCCGGTCTCGGGGTCGATGATCTCGGCGATAAAGTGGTCCTCGTTGATGTGCATGCCGCTCTGGGCGGAGCACTCGAAGGCCACACCGGGGCCGGACAGCTCGGTGAGGCCGTAGATGTCGTAAGCCTTGATGCCCAGGGTGTTCTGGATATCCTGGCGCATCTCCTCGGACCAGGCCTCGGCGCCGAAGATACCTGCCTTCAGGGGGATCTGGTCGGGCGTCAGGCCCATCTCCTTCATGCTCTCACCCAGGTAGGCGGCGTAGGAGGGCGTGCAGCACAGGATGGTGGCGTTCAGGTCCCGGATGAACATGATCTGCCGTTCGGTATTGCCGGAGGAGGTGGGAACGGTGAGACAGCCCACCTTGTGGGAGCCGCCGTTCAGGCCGGGGCCGCCGGTGAACAGGCCGTAGCCGTAGGACACCTGGCACACATCCTCGTTGGAGCCGCCGGCGGCCACGATGGCGCGGGCGCAGCAGTCCTCCCACAGGTCGATGTCATGCTGGGTGTAGAAGGCCACCACGCGCTTGCCGGTAGTGCCCGAGGTGGACTGGATGCGGACGCAGTCCTTCAGGGGCTTGGCCACCAGGCCGTAGGGGTAGGCCTCCCGCAGGTCGGCCTTGGTGACGAAGGGCAGCTTGTGCAGGTCGTCCACACCCTTGATGTCGTCGGGAGTCAGACCCTTGGCCTCCATTTTCTTGCGGTAGTAAGGGACGTTGTCCCACACGTGCTTGACCTGCTTGACCAGGCGCTCGTCCTGCCAGGCCTTGATCTGTTCCCGAGAAGCACATTCGATCTCAGGCTGATAATACCGTTCCATGGGGATCATTCCTTCCTGTTGCGATTACAAATGTATATTATAGATTCCTTTTCTGAAAAGGAAAGGATCAACACAAACGTTGCCCGGGTCTTATCTGCGGCCCGCCGCCTGGCTGAGCCAGGTTCCCAGGGCCGCGCCCAGCAGGCACAGGGCCACGCTGAGCAGGATGTACAGGCCCCCCAGCAGGGTGTGGCCCCGCTGGAACAGCCCCAAGCTCTCCAGAGAGAATGTGGAAAAGGTGGTGAAACCGCCGCAGACCCCGGTCTTCCAGAAGAGGGTCCAGCCGGGGGACAACCGCTCCCGGCCCGCCAGACCGGCAATAAAGCCGATGAGGACGGCCCCCAGCAGGTTGGTACCCAGGGTGGCCAGGGGAAATTCCCCTCTCAGGGGCAGCAGGCTCAGCCCATACCGGCACATGGCCCCCAGGCCGCCTCCCGCGCCCACCAGAAGGACATTCCACATGCTCAGGCGTTCTTGCCCAGCTGGAAGGCCCGCTTGTTCAGCTCCAGAAACTTGGGGGGCACCATGGCCTCCAGGGAATTCTGCCACGCCTCCTCGGGGAGGTCGAAGTAGTGGGACAGGCGGCCCATGAGGACGATGTTCACCGCCTTGGAGGAGCCGGCCTGTTCGGCCAGCGCCAGGCAGTCCAGGGCGTCCACCTTGGCACCGGTGGCCCGCATCTTCTCCACCAGGTTGTCGGGATAGACCGCCGCACCGGTGATGACGGGCATGGGGTCGATCTGCTGGGTGGAGGTGACGATCTGGCCGTCGGGCTTTAAGTAACTGAGCCAGCGGGCGGCCTCCAGCAGCTCGAAGGACACGATGTAGTCGGCCTCGCCCTGGTCAATGACGGGGGAGGCCACCTTGTCGCCGTAGCGGACGTAGGTGACCACGGAGCCGCCCCGCTGGGACATGCCGTGGACCTCGGACACCTTCACGTCGTAGCCCTGTTCCATGAGCAGGTGACCCAGCAGCTTACTGGCCAGCAGAGAGCCCTGGCCGCCCACGCCCACGATCATAATATTCTTGGTTTCCATTTCTCAGCCCTCCTTCTTGGTGCTGTGGAAGGCTTTCACGCCGCACAGCTGCTCACACACGCCGCAGCCCACGCACAGAGTGGCGTCCACACGGGCCTTGCCGCCCTTGATGGAGACGGCGGGACATCCGATCTTCATGCAGCTCTTGCAGCCCACGCACTTGTCGGTATCCACTTCCAGAGGGGGATTGTGCTTGACGGTCTTCAGCAGGGCGCAGGGCCGGCGGCTGATGATGACGGAGGGCTCCTTGGCGGCCAGCTCCTCCTTGACGGCCTGGTCGCAGGCCTTCAGGTCGTAGGGATCGACCACCCGGACCCGGTGGAAGCCCATGGCCTTACACAGGGCCTCCAGGTCGATCTTGCCGGCGGGGTCGCCCTTGATGTTGTAGCCGGTGGTGGGGTTCTGCTGGTGGCCGGTCATGCCGGTAATGGAGTTGTCCACGATGATGACGGTGGAGTTGGACTGGTTATAGGCGATGTTGGCCAGGCCGGTCATGCCGGAGTGCATGAAGGTGGAGTCGCCGATGACAGCCACGGTCCTGCCCTCGCTCTCCTGGCCCAGGGCCTTGTTGAAGCCGTGGATGGCGGAGAGGGAGGCGCCCATGCACAGGGTCATCTCCATGGCGGCCAGAGGGGCCGCCGCGCCCAGGGTGTAGCAGCCGATGTCTCCCAGGACGGTGCACTTGTTCTTGCTCAGGGTGTAGAACAGGCCGCGGTGGGGGCAGCCGGCGCACATGACAGGGGGGCGGGGAGGGATGGCGTCCTCCAGAGTCTTGCCGGTATGTACCTCTCCGCCCAGCTTGGCGGCGATGAGGTTCTGGGAGAACTCGTCGATCATGGGCAGGACGTCCTTACCCTGGACGTCGAGGCCCAGCTGACGGCAGTGATTTTCGATGATGGGGTCCAGCTCCTCCACCACCACCAGTTTTTCCACCTTGGCAGCGAAATCGCGGATGAGCTTGACGGGCAGGGGGTTGACCATGCCCAGCTTGAGGACGGAGACGGAGTCGCCGAACACTTCCTTCACGTACTGGTAGGAGGTGGAGGAGGTGATGATACCCAGCTTGGTGCCGCCCATCTCCACCCGGTTGACGGGGGCGGTCTCGGCCCACTCGATGAGCTTGCGGGTGCGCTCCTCCACCAGGGGGTGGCGGCGCTTGGCGTTGGCCGGAGTCATGACGTACTTGGCGATGTTCTTCTCATAGGGGATGGTCTCCCGCTCCACCCGGTCGGACAGCTCCACCAGGGACTGGGAGTGGGCGATACGGGTGCACATCTTCAGCAGCACGGGGGTGTCGAACTGTTCGGACAGGTCGTAGGCCAGCTTGGCGAAGGCCAGGGCCTCGGCGGAGTCGGAGGGCTCCAGCATGGGCACCTTGGCGGCGATGGCGTGGTGGCGGGAGTCCTGCTCGTTCTGAGAGGAGTGCATACCCGCGTCGTCGGCCACGCCGATGACCATTCCGCCGTTGACGCCGGTGTAGGACATGGTATACAGGGGGTCGGCGGCCACGTTCAGGCCTACGTGCTTCATGGCACAGAAGGACCGCTTACCCGCCAGGGAGGCGCCGAAGGCGGCCTCCATGGCCACCTTCTCGTTGGGGGCCCACTCACAGTAGATGGCGTCGTACTTGACGGCCTCCTCGGTGATCTCGGTGCTGGGGGTACCGGGATAACTGGAGATCACACAGCATCCGGCCTCATACAGCCCACGGGCAACGGCGGCGTTGCCCAGCATCAGTTGTTTCATGCTCATTCCCTGCTTTCCTCGTTTTCTGTTTTTTCTTCCTTCCCGTGAAGGCCCTCCCGGCGGATGACCTCCTGCATGACACCGCCGGCGCCGTTGTCCAGCATGGAACGCCGGACCCGGCTGATGGTGGCGCTGCTGGCGCCGGTCTTCTCCAGAATGTCCAGATAAACCAGCCCCTGCTGGAGATAGACCGCCACGTCGAACCGCTGCTCCAGAGAGCGCAGCTCGGTGGGGGTGCACAGATCGTCAAAGAACCGGCAGCATTCGTCCAGGTCCTTCAGTTTCAAAATGGTCTCATACAGGGCCATGCTGCGGGCCCGCTTTTCCGCTTTCGCCATAACGTCTACTCCTTTTCTAAAAACCTTGGTGGTTCCAATTCAATTGCTTAAAGTGATATTAGCACATTAAAGCATAAAGGTAAAGAGAAACCGCCGCTTTTCCACCTGGTTTTTCAAAAAAGGGTACAAAAAAACCTCTGGCATTTCTGTTTGCCAGAGGACGAAAGTTTACCCTTCCGCGGTACCACCTCTATTTGCCCCCTCCTCGCGGAGGACGGCCTCAGCGGGTGTCCAGCAACACCCTGCCTCTGTAACGGGAGGACCCGGTTCCGTTCTACTTGACCAAATGTCGTTCCTCGGACAGCTCGGGAGATGAAACTTCAAGACGCGCAGCTGTGCCCCTCGCACCAACCGGGAACTCTCTGAACAGCTGGAACCACGCTCTACTGTGTCTCCGTCTACGCTTTTGTTGGTTGCATTATACACCTGTGCTCCCATTTGTCAAGGATAATTTTTACTTTTTCCCCAAGGGCTGGCTTTTGCCCTTGACATCCGCAGCAAAATCAGCTATGCTTGCTTCAATGGTTTAAAGTTAGAAACCGCTGAAGTACAGTTAAGAGGGTCCGCCCCCTTTGAAAGGAACGAGATACGTCATGCCTATTACCGATCTGCTGGAGCGCAACAGCAAGCTCTACGGCGACGAGATCGCCCTGGTGGAGATCAACCCCGAGGTCCAGGAGGAGCAGCGGGTGACCTGGAAGGAGTACGAGCTGATTCAGCCCACCTCCACCGCCCCCTACCGCCGGGAGATCACTTGGTCCGTCTTTGACGAGAAGGCCAACCGGGTGGCCAACATGCTGCTGGGCCGGGGCATCCGCAAGGGCCAGAAGGTGGCCATTCTGCTGATGAACTGCCTGGAGTGGCTGCCTATCTACTTCGGCGTGCTGAAAGCCGGAGCCATCGCCGTCCCCTTGAACTTCCGCTACACCGCCGACGAGATCGACTACTGCCTGAAGCTGGCCGATGCCGACGTGCTGTTCTTCGGCCCCGAGTTCATCGGTCGTGTGGAGACCATCGCCCCCGCCCTGTCCAGCAAGCTGCTGCTCCTCTTCGTGGGCGACACCTGCCCCTCCTTCGCCGAGGACTACCACCGGGCCACCGCCAACTGCTCCAGCGCCGCCCCAAAGGTGCTGGTGGACGACGAGGACGAGGCCGCCATCTACTACTCCTCCGGCACCACCGGCTTCCCCAAGGCCATTCTACTTAAGCACGCGGCTCTGCTCCAGTCCGCCCGGATGGAGGCTATCCACCACGAGACCACCCACGAAGACGTGTTCCTGTGCATCCCGCCCCTCTATCACACCGGTGCCAAAATGCACTGGTTTGGCTCCCTGTTCACCGGCAGCAAAGCCGTGCTGCTCAAGGGCAACTCCCCCAAGGCCATCTTCGACGCCGTCTCCCAGGAAAAGTGCTCCATCGTGTGGCTGCTGGTGCCCTGGTGCCAGGACATTCTGGCCG
>Ga0129309_1000583_pt1 | contig 26280 bp, 29 predicted proteins | sample L1105metagenome_FD_94439 | JGI IMG/M metagenome (GOLD analysis project Ga0129309, IMG submission 94439) | Ring-tailed lemur group fecal microbial communities from Wisconsin, USA - L1105 metagenome | ecosystem: Host-associated > Mammals > Digestive system > Large intestine > Fecal | place: USA...
ACACGTATGCTTATGATGAGCCACATGAGCGTCAGCCACCGTCATCTGACCACGCCCGATACCCGCACAAATATTCGACATCCGGTAATTATACCCGATCCGCGACAGCCATAATCTCATCCACCTTATAAGGCATCCCATATAAGGCCACTGGGACAATCGCTTTCGGTGTTTCACCCGTCTTCTCGATACAATCTTTAATCGCCTCTTCCAACAACACAGGATCCATATTCCAAGTATCCGCCTCCGAATCCACGAATACAGGCGTAGCCCCCAAATAAGTGATCGGATGCGAGGAAACACAGAAAGTAAAGCTCTGTACCAGCACTTCCATCCCCCGGCTTCACGCCACAGACTTACGATAACCGCTCTTGCAAAAAACAATTTTCGTCTTCTCTTGGTGTAACGTTAGTCTGCAACTTGAAAAGCGCTCTATAATCGCAACCTTCAGACTTCTTGCCTCTGATTGACAACGGCAGATTGTATCGTCTGCATATCTCTCAAAAGTTTTTTAAGGAATAATAAAGACGTAAGTACTATCTACGAATAATCTCCCAAAACGTATGAAAGACCAAACGAATATCATACCCGAACGAAACATTACGAATATACTCCAAATCAATCGCAAGCTTATCTTGCATAACTACATTGATATAATATTGATCCGGATCCTCCGCTTTTTCCAACAATTCATTCTCATTCCTATAGCGGATAGAAGCCAAAGAGGTAACCCCCGGACGCACATCTAACACTTGCATCTGTTCTGAAGTATACAAATCCACATACTTACGTACCTCCGGACGAGGTCCCACCAAACTCATATCGCCAATAAAGACGTTGATAAGTTGCGGAAACTCATCCAACTTATACTTACGAATAAAGTAACCCGAACGGGTCACCCTTGGATCATGACCACCAACAGTAATCAATCCCATCTTATCTGCCCCTACACGCATCGAGCGGAATTTAAAGATTCTGAAGTCCCGATTCTTTCGCCCGACTCTCACTTGACGATAAAATACAGGACCTTTCGAGTCCAACTTTATCCAAATTGCGAGTATAAAGAATACAGGACTCATAACAAGCAACCCAAAGCCACTTGCGACAATATCAAAAACACGTTTCAATGAAGGAATTATTTAGAGATGATATCGACGAAGTTAGAAATGACGTAATCAATGTCCTCGTCTGTAAGTTTGGTGTGAAGAGGAAGTGTAATCTCATTCACGAATTGGTTATATGCGTTAGGATAATCTTTAATATCAAATCCCAAATTCTTATATGCCGTCATCATTGGAAGCGGTTTATAGTGAACATTGCAAGCGATACCACGCTCAGCCATCCGATTAATAACTTCGTTTCTCTGCTCCAATGTCTTGCCAAGAAGACGGACAAGATACAAATGGCCACTTGAAGAATGTTCATCTCCATAATGATTCAACACCCGTACAGGTATCTCACTTGCTTCGAGCGCAGCATCATAACGTTCAATAATCTGGCGGCGGCGATAAAGCATCTCGGGATAACGCTTCAATTGAGCGAGACCTATTGCAGCCATAATATCCGTCATATTACATTTATAATTAGGTGCAACGATGTCATACTCCCAAGCACCAAGCTGAGTTTTTGTAAGAGCATCCTTATTCTGACCATGAAGAGAAAGCAACTGAAACTGTTTGTAAATCCATTCATCATCCATTCCTTCAACTGGTCTCCAAGTCAGTGCCCCACCTTCTGCTGTAGTAAGATTTTTCACAGCATGGAATGAAAAAGAGGTAAAATCTGCAATCTCACCACACATCTTACCATGCCATTTAGCGCCAAATGCATGAGCAGCATCAGCCAAAACTACCACACGCCCAAACGTTTTCTGAATGTCATTTGCAGGAACAAATATATCTTTCTTACTTTTCACAGCTGCAAAAATCTTATCGTAGTCACAAACAACCCCAGCCAAATCTACAGGAAGAATGGCTTTAGTTCTTGGGGTAATCGCATCAGCCAGTTTTGAATAATCAATTTCAAAGGAGTCCGGAGCAGTATCAACCATTACCACCTTCGCCCCTACGTGGCACGTCACGCTTGCTGTAGCCGTATACGTATAAGCAGAAGTGATCACCTCATCGTCCGGTCCAACTCCCAGCACACGCAGAATCATCTCCATACATGCTGTAGCCGAATTCAAACAAACCACTTTGTTCGTTCCGCAGCACATAGCAATCATGTTTTCAAACTCCTTGGTTCTCGGACCTGTAGTAATCCATCCGGAAAGGATGGATTCTTTTACCTCCTCAACTTCTGCATAAGTCATATCAGGAGGTGAAAAAGGGATTTTTTTTGTTATCATATAAAATGCATTTGTATTAATTCATTTCTAAATGTCAGCTCAATTCAGGGTATCCCCCTTTGAAAGGGCACTTTACAGTATACTAAACCAAGTTTTATTAAATAATACGTTTGAATTCAACATTAATCTACCACCAATATGATTTTGCCAGAGGCTATATTAGCATAATCTCCGCATTCGGTTCATTGCCTTGATTAGCCGCCTTAACAAACTTGTTGTTGGCATGAAACATACAAATCGGGTGAACAGTATCTTTGAATCGGGCTGATTTCAATTCATCACCAATAAAAACATAAACGTTATATCCGTCGGACATAATACTCTTCAATTCCACATCAAGAAAAATCCATAATATCTCTACCATACGGTAAGGTCACGGTAGCTTAAATTCTTTGGGAACAAATGCAGACTATTGCTTATACAAATTTCGATCCAGATGCGAACAGAATTATCGGGATGACCAATGCTTTATGAGACATTGAAACCAGTGTAGATTCCCGCTCTTCCTCTGCTGGTGGAATACCATCTACTTTGACTTCAACTGTTTTTTACGAGTATCCTTATACCACTTTTGAAAGATGTTATAAGGAACTTCGCTCTTTATACCTACAGCCCTGCTTTTTACAATTTCCGCAGCCGTTTACCTTCTTCTTCGGTAAAATATAAGTCTATATCACCACTTTCACTTCTCAAAGGAAAAGCGTACTCTGTAGCAACCACTTGTCCCTTCATCATGACGGATTGAAAGCCTTTCCTCGAAAAAAGTTCAAAAACCTCAGGAGCAACGTTGTTGGCTAACTCGTTTCTCTTTTCAATTTACATGACAGAAGCAGACCAATTAAGAATAGTTTCAATACCACCATTCCTATTGACATTCATTTGTTGTAATCCTTCAAATGCAATCCCCCTTACTGCTTGCTTAGAAGCAAGTCTGTACAATTTTCTCAAAGTCGCATCATCAAGCTTAGGAAAGCTTTCATCAACCTGACCTCCAAGATCAACCTTCAACAAATGAAGGAATATTTTTTTGTTGCTTTGTCTTATTTTTTGAGAATTGTACTTAAAGTTAAATATCGGCTAAAGTAACTGTTTGAGAGGAAGACCAATCAACGAGATTATCAGTCTCACATAAATTTATGAAATTAAAATCTTTTATGTATTTTACAAATTTAGTATAAGCTCCTTTTAGTGCAACTCTATTTTTAAATTGTCGCATTCTTGATAGTTGAGGCATTTGAGGTTGGAGAGGGTCAAAGTCACTAGGATGAAAATATGACATTAAATAGTCAGACTTTCTTGTTAGATTAGATATTATACCATATGGCATAATTCTAAAATAACCACCTCCAGAAAATACTATGTCACGACCTAATATTTTACCGAGACTTATGGGGAACTCCTTTAAAACTCCGTTAGATGTCTTAATTAGTGAAGGAGTAGCCTTGAACCCTGGAATACCACCAAACTCATGAGTCAAAGGAAAAACAGAACTATCATATTTAAAGCCCAGTTCAATTAACACATCAAATGTCCACTTATTTTCTTTAGTTATAGAAAACGAAGGAACTCTATAAGCATTAACCTCACAACCGGCCACATCTTCTATCAAACATTTTGCCTTGTATGTATCTTGCTTGAATTCTTCTCTTGTAAACTTGGTTGCTAATTGATGTTGATACGAATGACAACCTATATGATGATCTTCGGCAACGATTTGCTTAATAATAGAAGGATGCTTTTCCGCAACCCATCCAAGACACATGAAAGTACCTTTAGTTTTACTGTCAGATAAAGCTTGAAGTATCTTATCTACACCTTCATATAACCGAACTTCAAACTTATCCCATTCAAAATCTTCTGAATAATCATCATGATTATACCAGTCCTCAATGTCAAATGTTAATATATTCATATCTTATATCGTCCCATTATCAACATGAACATTCTGACCAGTGATACTGCAAGCTTTATCGCTTACAAGGAAAGCTACAGTCTCGGCTACTGAACGGACTGAGGTGGCTGCCTTCAGTGAAGTGCGCTTGTAAATTCGGTCCTTCTGGTCTTCTGTCAAAGCGCTGCTCATCTTGGTTTCCATGAAGCCTGGCACAACTACATTGCTGCGGACTCCGAGTTGTCCCCACTCGCGAGCTGTGTCTTTTGAGAATGCTTCTAGAGCACCCTTTGATGAAGCATACATTGCCAAGCCTTTGTAGCCAGTGTGTGCCGATATACTTGAAATATGCACAATACTTCCCTTTGTATGATGAAGTAACATGTTTCGGATGGCATACTTGGTCATCATCATCGGAGTGAAGACATTGACATCGTACATTGCCTTCAATCGGTCAAGATTGAGGTTTGTCACAATATCGTCGTAAGCCATAGCTGCATTATTGACATAGCTATCAAGTTGGACACTATTGCCTACAAACTCCTTAAAGATTGTCTTGCGTACACCTTTGCTATCAGAAAGGTCAACACACTTGAAGAAGAGACGACCTGCGTATTCGACTTCAAGTTCCTTAAATTCATCGGTATAGCTGCGAGCCACACCATAGACTGTATTTCCTTGCTCCAACAACACACGGCAGATTTCAAGACCAACACCGCGAGAGCAACCTGTAACTAATATATTCATGAGCGTTTAATTTTTCCTGTTCTTGTCAATGAGAATGTGTTCACGAACTTAATTCGGCGAGGAATCTTGAAGTCCTGCAACTGCTCTTTCAGTATGTTACGGATACCAAGTTCTGTCAACTCTGAACCTTCTTCAATCTTAACCTCAGCACAAAGCACGTTGCCAAGGATTGAGTTTGCCTTGCCATAGACCAATGCTTGTAGTACTCCCGCGATATTGAGTATTGCACGTTCCGTCTCTTCTGGATTGACTTTATAGCCACCCACGTTGATGAGTTCGTTCTTGCGGCTTTTGAAACGGAACAAACCTTTCTCTTCATCAACCCACTCAATCAAGTCGCCAGAATGATAATAGTCGTCCTCAAACCTAAAGTTGTCTGACTGACCAAGCAATGAGCGATGAATCAGCAGCTCGTCATCTACAATCTTGAACTTGTTGCGCAATTTCTCTGGCAACTGGAAAGCATCACCTTTTGCAGCGAACAGTGAACCTGCTTCAGTCGAAGCATACACGTTGTTGATTTTTGCAGAAGGGAAGATTTTTGTGATATTGTCATAGAGCTTGCTATCCGACTTCTCTCCACCAAGCGTAACACGCTGCACAAGAGGATATTCTTTCTCAAACGGAAGCAGCAGACGATAGAAGGTCGGTGTTGCAGAAATGTGAGTCACCTTCTGACACTCAATCAGCTCATATACTTCTGAACGAGACTTATTAAAGACATTAACCAAAGTATTCTGATTCATAAATGTCTGGAAAAAAACCTGCAAACCTGCCATATGGGTTGGATTATAGGCATATGCCCAAATCTGTCCGTTATACTTCTCTCCTTGGCGAACTGAGCGAGTCAGATTCTGCACATTGTGTACAACCTTTTTGGGCTGTCCTGTTGTTCCACTAGTGAAGATGGTAATTTGTGAAGAAGAGTTTTGCACGGCAGCAATCACCTCTTCTATAGTTATTTCACCCTTTACAGGCAGAGTTTCTGCCACGTTCATCCTGCTCTCATCCACACCGCCAATCTCGTTGGCATTCAAGTCCGCATCCAGCAGAATCAGCGGAACGTTTGAAGACAAAGCCTTGATTAGGTTGGAGAAATAGAGGAACAAGTCAGGCTGCTTGTAGAGAGGATAATAGCTCTGAGAGCCATTGATCTCTGCCAACAGCTGCTCATAACTATGCACCTGCTTATCGTTAATCAGAAATACAGCCATTAACCCAATTTTGCGTAGATTTCACCGATTGTATTCACAAGGCCATCCTCGAAGATGTCAACATCAAACTCATCCTCAATCTTCACTGTCAGTTCAGCGAGGTCAAAAGAAGTGAATTCAAGGTTGTTACGGAGGTTGTCCTCAACATTCAGTTTTTCTAATATTGCAAGGTTCTTTGCCTTGCGGATTTCGTTAATGATAGATAATACTTTCTGTTCCATATATTTTTACCTTATTATTTATAATAAATCGTATGAAGATAGATCAACCTCCCAGTTATCAAGATTGAGCACATCTTCTTTTGATAATTTTTCTTTGTCTAATATTCTGCAATCAAATCTGAAAGACTTAGGCTCAAATTTTCTTGGAATTTTAATCATCGATATTGGCGTAAAATGCAAATGACCGACATAAAGGAATAGTCCACATTCTGATTTTTTATCTTCCACCATCAGCCTCACAGCCTTATCAAAATTCTTTTTAATCAATGGGTGAACATCCATTAAAAAACATGCTTTTATTCCTTCAAATGCAGAAACTTTCCATACACACCGCATTTCACTATCATTATATTTATGATAATCTTCTGGGTTAAACCAATTGAAACGTGTTTGATGGAATTGTGGTCTTGCTTTCTTTATAATAGCACATGACTGCTTGGTTGAAGAAGATAAATGCGAAAGACCAAGTAAGCACTTTGAAAATAGAATTGAAAACGGATTTAATATCTTAAGAGACGCCTTATAGTCTCCAACTTTGTAAGGTAGGATATAGGTATCAAGCAAACCAATACGCTTTTCTTTCAGGAAAGCTCTACTTACATTATTAGAATTATCATTAGGGAAACCAATACAGGCTGTTATTCCATTTTCTTTGGCATGTTTTACAGAAGCATTGAGAAGTTGAATAATATTACCCACATCGGTTCTATGTTCTTCTATGATAAACAAATCAGTCCCAACAACAACATATATATCTAAATCATTTGCTTTATATGCGAAAGGGACCAAAGTGTAACCTCCACAAATATCATTTGAATCATTGTACAAAAAAGTGTGATATGAAAAACCTAAAGGTGTGTTCATATACTCGTTCTTAAACACACCAACAGACTTTTCTGTCTCAAATATTTTATTATAAATATTCAAATATGAACTTATGTCACAGTCAGACAATTCTATAGTTTTTAATGTATGAGTAGTCATATTTTATAAGTGTCAACAGGCTATTTTCTGAAAAAATCATGGCTAAGCACAATAGAATAGGCTAAAATTCGAGTATCATCACCTACATAAATTGATAACCTACACTGTTTGTCTAAACAGGCCTGAGGCAAGATTAGCACTCTAGTACCTAAGTCTATTCTATAAACGGATAATATAATCTAAGAATCTCTGAAAAATTTTCTTAAAGAATTCGTCTAAACCTTCCTATTGTCATTAGTTTTTCTTTTTAGTTCTTTTTTCATCATAACACGAACTCTGCCATTGGGAAGTGTAATTTCTTCTACAGGCATTGCTCTATTAACTTTTAGGTGATATTTATAAACCGAAGTATTTGCTTTATCTACCTCAAAAAATATTTCTCTAACACCTAAATCGTACAATATTTCATTTTTTATATTGCTCATCTCTACCGATTTTAGGCTATCGTCATCTTTTAGCCAACACCAATATTCACCTCTAACACCTTCCGTATGTACTAAAGAAGGTGAGTTCTTGCTATTTGAGAGGAACTTATATCTTATCCATACCTCTTTAAATAGAGATGGGTGTTTTATAATAGCACCTAATGCAGCTACTCCAAGTGAGAATTTATGTTTTTTTACGTTCTCAGCTTGTTTCTTAGCATCCATAGTAGTATTTGCAAACCCCAAAATTTTTCCTTTCTCATTAACTGCACATACCGTGACTTCCCATGGATCATCAAGGATGATTTTATAAAAGGCTCTCAAAAAAGACTCTCCTAATGACAAGAAAATACCTTGTGTATATCTTTCACGAACGCGCCAATGTATATTTGCAATTTCTTTAGCATCGCTAGGTTTCGCCAGCCTAAACATTATTTCGCTCATTGTATTTTCATATAATTAATAGGTTCTACAATCATTCGTTGAGTTCTCACCACCATGGTTCCCCACGTCAACCCTAAACCAAAAGCGGAACATACCAAAGTCAAAGGACGTATTGTTAGCTCCTCTTTAAGGTTGTATATCATTAGCATTGGTATAGAACAACCACCTAAATTTCCAAACTCCTGTAAATCGTATGGAGTCTTATCCAAAGGAAGTTTCAATTTCTTCACTATTCTATCCACTATAAGTTTGTTCGCTTGATGTATAAGGAAGTAATCTACATTATCTATGTTTAGGTCATATTGTTGCATCACTTTCTTGATGCTTACTGGTGGACGAGATATAGCGAAAGCGAACACATCCATTCCGTTTATCAAAGTATCCTTTGGTGCACGAACAATACCATTACCAAAATCTTCATACTCGAATGATTGAGATGTAACAGGATGGCGAAATCCACCGTGAGGTGTCATTAGGGCCTCATATCCGGATCCTAACGTATTAAAATCGATCACTATATCCTCTGCTGTTAGATCATACTCTAACGCTATAGCCGTTCCACAATCTCCAAACAATGGGACACGGCTCTTATCTTTAGGTGATCCCATTCTTGTTGCGGTATCCCCCACAAGCAGTAATGCACGCTTCACATTTCCATTTGTCAACAAATTACCGGCAATATTAATAGCATAGATGCAACCACAACATCCCATAGGTATATCCATAACAAATGTCGATGTAGGCAAACCTAGGCGAGCTTGTAAAATACCAGATGTCGGTGGTGTCCTATAATCGGGACATACAGATTCGAACAAGAGGACATCTATACTATCCTTTTCCCAGCCCAAACCGGCTAACAAACGTTCTGCCGCATCGTAGCACAAATCACTGGCGCATATGTCATCTGTTGCCACATAACGCTTCTTAATACCAACCGTATTATCAAACGTATCCGCCTCCTCTTGCGTGAAGAGGCCTAAATCCATTGTACTCTTAGGATTATTAGGCACAGTACCGGCAACTCCCCTAAGGGCTACATTTTTAATTTGCCATTGAGCCATTATAATTCAATTTCGTATTTAGCAAGAATAGATTTAGCGGCCTCATAAGAATTACAGTCAATAATATCTTCAGGATCCAACATGATGCCAAACGTATCCTCCATAGAAGCAGTCAGAGACAGCTGCCGAACGCTATCCCAACCATCTACACAGTTCTTATCAAAGCTACTACCCAATACAAAGCTATCTACATTAAATACATCACAAAATATCTCATTCAATTTATCTATATTTGCCATAACAAACTAATTAATTATTGATTTATAACTTTTCCTGCCTCATTTCTAAGAATCTTATCCACTATTTCTACCTGAACCCGCTGATAAAACAGACGTGTCTTTTCCTCTATAAAGGAGGGGATTTGGCTAGCAACACTCGCTTTAGTTAACTTAACCAACAAGTGCTCGTCATCGCCACTACAATAACAGTCAGTATCAAAATTACTCCGGATCAAGTTCTCCACCTCATCAAGTCCTATACGCAATCCAAAAATCTTCAAGAAACGCTTTAAGCGACCTATGATAAAATAGCAGCCATCCATATCTCTTCTTGCTAAATCGCCCGTGTGCATGATCCCATGATTCTCATCCCCTTTCAACAAATCCTCCCTACAAGCAGCATAACCTAATGTAACATTCTCTCCGCGATACACTATCTCTCCAACAGCTTCTCCCTCAAAAGTCTCATTGCCTTCATTGTCGATAATAGAAAGTTGTCCACCAGGCTCAGCCATACCAATACTACAAATTTTGGTAGAGGCCAATTCTGCGGGAAGATAAGCCATACGTGCCGTACATTCACTCTGACCATAGGTAGCAATAAACTTCTTATCCTTTTCTTTTGCGTAAGTAGCCAATTGCATCCACATCTCTTCCGTCAATTTGCCCCCCCCTTGAGTTACGATCTTAAGTTCAGGCAAATTCATACGGAAGAAACGCAATTTCGAAAGGAGCTCAAAACTATAAGGGACTCCTGTAAAACTGGTAGCCCCGTCTTTTAGCATTTTCCAAAAGCCGGCATCAAGCAAAGACTTAGCACATAAAAGCACCGTCGCACCCGCATACAAGTGACTTGCGATCACCGAAAGTCCCATTGTATAATGCATAGGAAGCACCGCCATAGCTCGCTCAGAAGCGGTTAATTCAAACAGATTCATCACATTCTCAGCATTAGCCTCTATATTACGATAACTATGACGAACCAGTTTAGGGCTTCCCGTACTACCAGAAGTAGGCAATAACAATGAAAGTTCTTCATACAAAGCTGGAGTCGCAAAGCCTGTCCTTACAAGCGAATAACCGGAAGTTGAGTAAATAACCTCCCGCAAATTATAACCCCCTATATTTGATGTTGGAAGCCAAAGGTATTCCGGCTGATATTTCTCATAGAGCACATCAAACAAGGATTGCTCAGTATGACTGCTAATGATAAGCGGAACAATTCCATTACTTAAAGCGGAAGTATATCCTAAAAGCGATCCATTGCAATTCTCGGCAAGAATAAAAATAAGCGTCCGATAAGGAAGTGCCTCCAAAAACTCCTTTGCCCTATCACACAGATCGCCATAGGTTAACTGTTCCCCACTATCATCAATGACCGCTAAAGCATTTGGATCTTTCCTATCTAAATTTAAAAACATACAAAACAAAAATTAAATTGAGGCGCAACCATCTACCCCTAAAATATGACCGGATATATAGCTTGCGCGATCAGAAGCCAAAAAAGAGACAGCATCAGCCACATCCTGTGGAGTACCTAGCCGCCCTAATGCTATGCGAGAAATACGTTGGTCGATCTTATCGCCATCACTCTCATACAACTCCTTGAAACGCTCTGTCTCAATAATACCAGGAGCCACGGCATTCACACGGATATTCATAGGAGACAACTCTTTTGCCGCCGATTTCGTCAGAGCAATTACAGCCCCTTTTGTAGAGCTATAAGCCACCTGCCCTGGGCTTCCAACGACACCGGTAATAGAAGCTATATTAACAAAACATCCTCCCCCATTACGAGCCATCAAGCGCGATACGATCTGAAGTATATCGATTACAGCAAAAACATTAACCGCATACATCTTCTCCAGTAAAGGTTTCGTCACCATACCCAATTTCTGATTCACTATAATAGCGGCGTTGTTCACTACGCAATCAATACGCCCCTCAGCCTTGTAAATAGACATCAAGCCCGCTTTTAATGCAATCGTATCCGTTACATCAAAACAAACAGGCACAACCTTTACCTCATTCCTTGAAGCACATTCATTCGCCCAAACCGGCATATTCCCTTCTTGTAGATCATTGACATACACAGTAGCGCCATCCTGAGCGAACCGCTCTGCGATCACCCTACCAATACCACGGCCTGCACCAGTTATCAATGCCACCTTATTATCCAACAACTTCATACAACATTATTTAACAAATCTTCCACCACCTGATATATCCAAGGAAATAGCTGTTATCCATGTACTTGCATCAGATAATAGAAACACGATAGCCCAAGCAACTTCTTCCGGTTTCCCATAACGTTTAAGTAAATACCTCGCCTTATCTTGCTCCATCTCTTCCTCGGAAAGCATTCCTCCTGAAACAAGAGGAGTCTCTACCATTCCTGGAAGAATAGCGTTGGATCGAATACCTTTCGAAGCAAACTCCACGGCGCATGAACGAGCGAATGACTCTATCGCAGCCTTGGAAGCCGCATACATAGAATTACCCACGGTTACAATTTTCGCAGCCTTAGAAGAGGTAAACACAAGCGAAGCTCCTCTGTTGAACTTCTTTGCCTTAGCCAACGCTTTCGTTAGCAAAATGCTCGCAAAGGCATTAACTTCAAAAATCTCGCGCAAATCATTTTCATTAACAAAATTGATTGGCTTACGTTTTGTGATACCCGCATTACAGACAAAACCATCCAAAGGAGGTATTGATTGAACCAGACAAGCCATATCTTCAGACTTGGTCACATCCGCAATAACCTGTAAATGATCATTCCCCTCCAGGGATTCAAAAGTTTCACGTAATCGAGTCTCATTCCGTGCAGTTATAATTAGTTTGGCACCCAAACGAGAACATTCAATGGCTGTAGATCTACCTATACCCGAAGAGGCTCCTGTAACCAGAATAGTTTTTCCTACTAAGGAAAATGGATTATTTCCCATTGTTCAACTTTGCTACAACTTTATTGAATAAATCGCATACTGTCACTGAAGATTTCATCTCATTAGCACCAATAATAACACCATAAATTTCATCTATCATCGCTATGACAGACAAAGCAACAAGAGACGAATAATCTTCAAGTTCATGAAATTCAGTCTCAGCTGTAATCATTTCAAATTCAGTTTCATCGAACTGTTCTGCAAAATTTTTAATAAAATCTTTAATTTCCACCATATACAATATTATAAAAAAACAAACTTATCTTCTTAATATAAAATCAAGATATAATTTCCTCAAAAAACATTTACAAATTCCCCACAAAACAAGAATACTATTCAAAATTATTAACGAAATTAAATTAGCGTATATTTAACTCCTCCAATGGGTATTTATCATTTTCAGATATGGCATCTGCTAGTACATTTGTTATTTGTGGCACAATTGCCTCTGGGGAATATTTGGCTTTAGCTTCGGCTCTAATAGACTCTGCTGAATAATGTTTATATGTATTCATCATTGTTTTAATAGCTTCAGTTAAACCATCAATATCACCTCTTTCTACTAATAAACCATTACTCTTATTAATAATGTATTCTGGGCCACCACAACGAGTGCCGATAACAGGCAAGCCAAACGACATTGCCTCTACAAAAACGACTCCAAAAGTTTCGTAATCAGAGGCTAAGCAAAAGAAGTCACTCTTGGAGTAAATCTGACACACCTCTTCATGACTTTTCAAACCAGCAAAGTGGATATTATTATCCAAGCCTACTTGTTGTGTGAGATTCTTCAGTTCTTCTTCCAAAGGGCCAGAACCAACAATAGTCAACTCCCAACAATCTTTGTCAAAGTCAACTTTAGCTAGAGCCTTGATCATATCATCAATTTTTTTTTGAGAAGTCAATCTGCCAACTGACACAATTTTCACCTTTTTATCAGTTTTCTCCTTTTTCCCGCCCAAATCATAGTCGATATCAATGATATTATTCACCACTCTGCCTTCAACTCCAAACACTGAATTTATTCTATCTGCCAATGCCTGAGATACACATATCAATTTCGTTAGTTTAAGATAAGTATCCATGCCCATAGCCCTTACACAGGGATTCATCTCAGGACGATTAAGTTCACTCCAGTGTTCCACCCCAACTGTAGGAATATGAAATTTTTTTCCCAAACAAGCATTAAAATAATTCATCCATAAATAATGGGAATAGATAACATCGGGTTTTCCCACATCTTTCACAATATGGCGATATAAGCGTCGACTTGCAAACTCAATTAACTTACGATACAATTTTGATTTTAAAATTAAGACAAGAGGAGCTGGCAAATAGTATCCTTCATATACTGTTAACCCCTGTATCTGCTTCTTAGATATACCAACCGGGGAGAAAATCTTTTTCCCTCCATTTTCTCCTTTTGGAATAAGAATTAAACAAGCAAATATAACATTGTGTCCTGCCTGCTGTAAAGCCAAGGCTTGTTGAAACTCAAAGATTCCCCGAATAGGGTCACAATTTGTAGGATAACCACGCACAAAAAATAAAATATTCATACTAAATAATATAAGTTATTTTTTAAAATAGCAGCTAATACCTTGGAATAATGCACCTTTGCGCAATATTATGCCTAATGCTTTAAAGAAAGTGTTTATGCCAAATTTTGATGCTTTAAGTAAATAACCCAAGATAGGAACAGCATTAAATCCAAACTTTCTAACATAAATATTCCTTCGAATCTGAACATCCAACCTTATTAAGATATTGTTAGGATCAGTTTTCCTCTGATTCCAGAGACTTCCATTTCTATATGTAACTACATACAAGCACTCATTGCATACCAATATTTTCTCTGCAAGGCATGTTGCCTTTGTTGTAAACATGGTATCGTTACAAGCTACGACTTCATCAAACCTAATCTTATTCTTTTCCACAAAAGAACGTTTAATCAAACGACACCATGGTGATTGCACCGTTATCGATGCTTCCGCCGTCGTTATGATTCCTTTTAAAGCATTATCAATTTGCCTATTTATATTTTCATTCCTCTTCGAAGGTTCTAAAGTTTCACTGTCTACGCTTTCTGCCTTGAATAGAATCATATCCGCAGACGAGTCGATGTATTTTAAAATTATATCATAAAAACCTTCCACAAAAAAATCATCGGAATCTGCAAAAAGAAGCCACTTCCCTGTAGCGATCTCTAATCCTTTATTACGAGAATATCCCGCACCCTTGCCTGCGGTTGTCTTGATTAAAGTCACATTAGAATTTTTCGATTTAGGATAATGCTCAAAGTCTACAATTTGAGAACTACTATTATCATCTATTACAATTATTTCAATGGAATCGCAATCGGGTATAGAGAACAAACATCTATCCAAAAGATTAGGGATATTCTTTGTTGGTATTATAATAGAAATTTTTTTCATTTTGATGATATCTTTGACAATTTGAAAGTAAAATCATTGTAACTATATAGATTATGGAATGCATTTTATGCAATAATCCAGAGAACACTGACATATACATACAAATAGTAATGTAGATAAAAATAGCAACAGTATATATATTAAGATTTGAATATAATTGATAAATAAATTTTCTTGTAATGAAGCCGAATATAAAAGGCATAAGTAGTACACCTATTATGCCAAAATCATAATAATAATACATACAAGACGTATAAGCATAATTCCAACCTCTGTCAGGAGCAATTTTCGTATATTCATTTTGTAATATAGTTGTAGTTGTATGATATGAACTATGTTCTTTTATTCCAAAACGATGAAATATTATAAATAAGAGATAGTCTAAACCCGAAATAGTAGCTGTCCCATAATGCAACTTATTTTTATTAATATTACAATCGGTCATCGCAAGATCATAAGCCACCATTGGTCCTACACTATATTCACCGAATGAATCTCCCAACTTTTTTCCTCCTTCTTTCAAAGCCTCACTACTAAATCCAGAATATCCATTCCGAAGAGCAGTAGTCATAGACATTGCAACCACAAGCGCTATAACAGCACAAGGGATAAGCAATTTTAATTTAGTAGATATAACATATTTTGCATTGAAGCCAACCTTTGCACTTTGTAACAGATTTGCTAAAATCAAGATTCCTAAAAAATAATAGCCAATCGTCATAAATTGAAGACGACCACCTCCTATTGTAGAATAAAGTACAACATAGATAAGAGTCATGAAAATATAGCTCCATTTCCGATAAAAAAGAAGCATATATACTGTTAGACATAAACAAAAATGATACATACAAGGCACGATTGTGCTATAAATAAGAAAAGCACCACCACTGTTATCAAGAATCATGTCCATAAAATCTCCTCGCAAATCCGACATAGAATAGACTGCCAACAATGCCCTCTGCCGATAGAATAGAATAAGGACAAAAACGGAACAGAATACATACAATATTAGAAACATCCGGCTACGCAGTATTTTAGAAACATCAAACCTAATAAATTTAGAAAAATCTATTGTTTTGTTAAATGATGGTAGAATATATCCAAAAACAAATGTTGCTACATGACCTAATAGAACAAAGTAGGTCTCATTTTTAATATCATAATAACCAAATGGATTTATATAACAAAGTGCTAGGCTCACACACCAATAGGTCATATATACCAAAATCAAATATTTTGATATGCTATCTCTTACCCTCTTTAATATCAAAAGAAAAAGTAACCAATATATTACAACTACAATAGTAATCATTTCCCAATTCTCTATTTTTTCAAATACTTAAATATTGAAATATCACAATATTTCTCAACAAATATCACCAAATTATATTGAATAAAAAACAACAAAAACGAAACAACAAAAACAATTATATAATCCACACACCAACTGTTATTCATTCGTTCAACTAACATAACTACAGGAATATGCCACAAATAAATCCATATAGTATGCCTTCCATAAAATGTAACAAAAGATAGGCTAGCAATAATATTTAGATAACGACGACAATACCATAATAATAATGAAATCATAACTCCATACATGACAAAAATAGCCCTTGGAGGATACTTGAATTTCGGAGAAAGATTCTCAAACGGCCCATTAATTATAATAAAGTACATAAAAAACGAGACAAAAAACAACGCATATATCAATAATAATTCACCTTCTATACTTTGCTTAACATTCTTCAGACGAAGACCAAATAAAAATGGGATACTATAGGATATAGCAAAAGGAACTGTCTCATATATAAAGTAATATAAAAGTTTATTACTTTTAAGATATGAAAGCAAAAATAAAACAAATTCATCAATCAAGAAAAGCAACAATATTACCCCAATCCATTTCCACCAGTTCAGCTGATTATTAAGTTTAACCCAAAGTGGAGTCAATAGCATTAATAGCAAGAAAACTCTAATTACCCAAACATAACCTATGGACTTTGTATTCAGAAGCAAAAAAGAGCACAACACCTGAGTTCTATCAAAGTTAATCGTATCTAAAAAATAATTTATCAAAAAGAAAAAAAATAAAAATATATAGACCGGAATTACAAGTCTTTTTGTTCTTGGTTTTATAAAATCTCCATAGCCTTTTATTCCCTTTCCACTAAAAGCAAGCCCAGAAGCAAACATCATTAATGGAACATCAAAACATCTTACTTGAGTAATGATGAATGGTGGATTTACATGGGCTAAGATAATTAATAATAATCCAATACTCTTTAGAAAATCTATATAATCACATCTTTCTATTGCCATTTTATCAATTATATCTCTACCAATTAAATAAATTTCATAAGCACTCAAAAAAGAGAAGTACTCAATTTAGGATGTATCCATCAATTAAGGCACTAGATAGTACCACAAATAGAGTTTTATTAAAAATTAATTCTAATTTCAACATTAGCCAATGAGATTTTATAGGGGATTAAATTCAGATAATCCCTGCAACCATTAAAGATTTAAAAAAAAGGTTCCAATGAAATCTCAGACTGAACAACCTTATAGTTTAACGATCCCTACTACGCTACGATACGTAGCTACCATTTCTGCTCCCCATTACTACCATAACGTAAAGCATTATTTCGCTGAGTCGTTAACTTGCGGAGGGTTCGTTCTGCTAAATTATTGTCTATCGGATATTCCCTCTTTCAAGCTTCTCCAATGAAAGGCCTCTTACTTACCTTTTACTGTATATTTCCGAAACGTTCCTGATTCATAAAATCAAGCTTTTCCTGAAAAGTCTTCACTTTTCACTCTGCCGATTTACGTAGTTTATGCTCTGCATCCAATTGATTCTTCATCTCCTCTTGTTGAGAAATAAATGTAGATATCTTTTAACTATGAACCTTGTTTTGAGGGCTTACCACTCTTTTTTTTTAAATCTAATAATTAGGGTGTCCAGTTAGATGTACCAATTTTCAGCCTGCATTTCGCAGGATTTTGGTTCTTTCTGTAATCCAGTTTGTGGACATATGTTCCCTTGCATAGGCATCAATGTCCTTGAGTTTAACATTGGCTAAGCGCTCTTTGGTATTAAATGTTTTAGCAGTATTCTCATTCGTGAATTTTAAGAATAAAGGCAGAAACAAGACAAAGGGAGTAAAACAATGCGATAGAGTTTATTCGGTGACTTTTTCATCCTGCAAATGCCAAAGTCTGATTCGACGATATCAGATGAAATGTTGATATTTACATTCTCATTAGTCAACAATACCTTTTGTTTATCAAAATATTGTAGCATGGAAATGCCCTGCATAACTCTGCGCTTACTTATCATTGCCTATGACATTTCTTAGGATATACTCTTTGCAGTCATGATAGGGTTTCAGACAGAATCCTCCATTCTTGCAAATATCTTCAACATTCTTGACCGCATCCATGGCCGTACTAAGTTCATAGATAAACCCTTTATAGTCAATCAGAGACACATAAGCTTTTTGCTGCTTACCAGCCAGTCTGTCATAGGCATTGAGCATTTTCTGAGCTTACTCCATCCATGCCGACATGTTCATAAACCTGCAAATGATACGCATGTTGGGAGGAAGCAGAAAGGCATTGTCTGTCAGATGATATCGTAGTCGTATCTTGCCAAGTATGGTAGAGAGGCTTTTAAAATCAGAAGAATTTCCATACTATGCTTTAGGATCTTCCCATTGCATAACTTATATCTGCTGCGGAAGACATGTCGGATATGGCAATGCCATTAACAAGATTGTGAGCCTGGTCACTGATGATGTATTCAGACTTACAGCCAATATCCTGTACGGTTTGCTTTATCATTTCACCGACCTTGTCTTTAGTGAACCTTCTTCTGGCTACCATGTGAAGCACTTTGGCATCCCCATGATTCACCAGCTGCTCCTAATCCTCCGGAAAGGATTCCGAGGATTAGGAAGACTCAACATTGATCATAATACTTTCATCTACGATCATGGCATATTTGTTCCTCAACGATACCTTCCTGTCATCTTTGTAAATGGAAAACCCAAGCTTCTTTATCCAGTTTTCAACTGTTTTATAGCAAGAAACTTTCCAAGCATACCTCCGAAGCAAAAAGAGATAAATTCCAAAATCTTTACCACAGTACGCAATCTGCAATTGGTACGGGCATAGACTAACACGCTGAGGGAACATCAGAAGAGAGGATCGATGTCTTAGAATAGCCTCGTAATCAAATCTTGTTGCTCTTCTATCTGCATTTGTTTGGGCACATCTTTTTTAAGCTGTTTCTCCTTCTCCTTGAGCTTCGCTTGAGATTTCTCATTCTTGGCTTCAAGTTTGGCAACTTGCTTTGTGAGAGGCTTTATCTCCTCTTTGAGGGCTTTATCATTGGATGTTGATCGAACTTTTTCATTAATTTGAGTATGCTTTAAATTGCATATAAAAATACTAAAACCAATGATATACGCAAATAGCAAGGAGCTACTCTGCTATTAAAATTCAGAGCTTAAATATAGTATAATCAAGGTATATTCAGCGATGTTTTTGAGAACATCGAATTGGACACCCTATTAATTAATTTATATTTGGCAAGCACTTCGTTTAAGGCGTACCCTTTTGAAAAGACTCTTCAAAATTTCAGCGAACCTTCTCCCCCTCAAACGTTCTCACAAGTTCCAGATGACCTTCACTTGGGAATATCTTCATTGGAATTTCTTCCTCGTCTTCACGATCAGATTCAAACTTCTCCCAATCTTTTCTGCCAGCTCTTCTTTCTTTCTTTCCGCTTAGCAAGAATACTATACATGATTTTAAGTTTGTTCGTAGCGAAAGTAGAACTTCCAATGCATAGCCCTAAATTAAGTGCTAACCTTACTGTAAAAGTCGTAATGTTTATTCTCTACAAATCGACCATTTTCCCCAATTTCTCCAAATACTCATCAGTCAAATAACTTATATAACCTGCCTCTGAAGTAAAAGTCATCTCTCCAAATAAAGGCTTATCGTCTATCTCATAAAAATCAATCCGAACCAAAGGAAATTGCTCCGACAAAATGCAAGAAGTTTCTAACATTTTATCCAGCGATACTGGACGAGGAATAAAATGACCAGCCTCCTTTGTTCTATAATTCGGTTTCAAATATTCTAGACAAGGTATCCATGATTTTAAATCATAAATAACTTTCTCTGCATGCCCTCCTATTATCCTATTAAAACACACCATTACGGACAAGACCTTTCCTCGACTACAATAAAATTTATAATCTATCAGAGAAGAAGAAAAAGAAGAGGATTGTTCCAAATATTTCTCGCAAATAATGCGTGGAGATATTTTCAAATAATGGGGTTCAGCAGTCAAAACACCAAAATTTCTACGTAAGTAGTTTCTTAAACGGCTTTTAATTTCTTTCTCATTTATCTTTGATTTATCTTTCACTACGATCACATCTCCAGAACCGTTATTGGTTTTCAATACAAATCGAGAAGGCAATGATTCAAAATCAATTTCTTCAGGTGATTTCCAAACTCCATATAACTCGTTCAATAGATATCCGAATCCCTTTTTCTTCACAAATTCTCGAACTTTATATTTATCAGCCAAATCTGGCCATAAAGTCGTATCCGAATATAGTTTCAACCAATTTATTTTTGCATTCAAATCTATCGGATTTTTTAAATTCAAATTTTCCCCAAATCTTTTTTTATAAGCCCTTTTTATCATAAAGGTTGGAAAACACCGCAACAACAACTTATAAACATACAATCGCATATAAAGAACCTCGGGAAAATAATCCCGTATCAAAACTTTGTAATTCATTATAAAATATTATTATCTTAAAACAATGATTTCAAACTCTCTTTTTCAGATCTAGTCAGTCCAACACAATATATTGACAAAGAAAAAAAGACACCCACTACAAAATAAGTCAGTAAAAAATAGGTATCGTTTATCACATATCGTACACAAGCCCAAGAAACACCAACCAATACTGCAATAGGGAATATTTCATAAAAAAAAACATTTTTACAAAATCGAGAAATGGATAATCCTCCTTGATATTTTAGCAATATTACTCTAGCCAAGGCACAGACAATTTCAAACACGACAAAACAAGCAAATACAGAGTCCACAGACAATCCATTCTGTAAGCACAAATAAGCGAAAGGCACAGTCAATATTTTGATAGTATTGACCACTATTGAATAAGTCTGAATCTTTCCTAAAGCCTTATTCGCAATTCCCAATCCTATTGTCAATTGATCCATCCATGCCGCAAACAAGACATAACAGCAACACATTACCGCATAATCAGGAATATTACCTAACCATAAGGACAAAATTCTATCCATATAAAACAAACTCGGAATCGTAACAAAGCCTACCAAGAAAAAAGAGAACTTGCTAGCCATTTCTGAAAGCCGAAACATCTTATCTCTATTTCCTTCCCCTTCCGCCTTCACTATTTGCGGCTGAATTGCGTTTAATAGAGAAGAAGACAAAAAAGTAATTTGTCCCGTTACTTGCTGGGCTATTCCATAAGCTGCATTTAAAGTTACCCCCATAAAACGATTCAGTAGTAAAGAAACACCTTGAGATCGTCCAACTATACACCCCACGCTATAAATATTCCATCCAGTAAAGGAAAACATTTCTTTAAATACATCCCTTTTAACATGTAAAATAGATGTTCCTTTAAGTTCCTCATATTTTCTTTTACAATAAATTGAATAACAAACATAATCAAATAAAGGTACCAATGACATCAAACAAGCATAATGTAACAACTTATCCCATGAAACCGAGGATAAAGAGAATGATATAAAAAGTTTCAACAAGACATCTATCACCTGCACGAAAGAAGTATATACTATATTTTCGTGAGCAATCAGCAAAGCAAAATAAGGAGCACTCTGCATTGTAAAAAACAGCATAAACAGCATACAATAATATACACCTTTTGCTGCCTCTAGTCGATCTGGAGATATGTTTAAAAAATGTTGTAATATAGGTTCTTCTAAGTACCACAAAATCACTACAAGAAAAACACTAATAAACAATTGAATAAAAAAACTATTACTAAGAATATCTGTTTGCTTCATTAAATCTCCTGTCCCTTGATAAAAAGACAAATAGCGCTGGACAGTAGACGCTAAAGAATCTTTTATAAAAGCTAACAAAGAAACAACCCCTGCAATCAGACTATATATGCCAAAATCTTCTATCCCCAAAGCTAACAAAACAAGCCGTGAGGTATATAGCAAAATAAGAATAGTTACAACAGACCTAACATATTGAACTATAGTATTAACAAGAACTCTCGTAGATGAACGATATATCATTTTTTCAAAAACTAATCCCTTCCAAAAATATCCCTCGTATAAACCTTCCCTGCCACATCATCCAGACAACTGTCATAACGATTAGCGATAATGGCATGACACTGCTCCTTGAAGCGATCCAAATCGTTCACAATGGTACTTCCAAAGAACGAAACACCATCCTCCAATGTTGGCTCATAGACGATCACAAGAGCCCCTTTCGCCTTGATACGTTTCATCACACCTTGGATGGAACTTTGGCGGTAATTGTCGCTGTTCGACTTCATCGTCAAACGATAAACACCGATCACGCATTCCTTTTCCTCTGCTTGGTGGAAACTATTCCGATCGCTATAACCATAATACCCCGCTTTGCGCAATACCTGATCCGCAATAAAATCCTTTCTGGTACGATTACTCTCCACGATAGCAGTCATCATGTTCTGGGGAACATCTTGGTAATTCGCCAGCAATTGCTTGGTATCCTTGGGAAGGCAATAGCCCCCGTAGCCAAAGCTGGGATTATTATAGTGCGTACCGATACGAGGATCCAATCCGACTCCTTGGATGATAGCCTGCGAATCCAGCCCCTTCACCTCGGCATACGTATCCAGTTCGTTGAAATAGCTCACACGCAAGGCAAGATAGGTATTGGCGAAAAGTTTCACCGCCTCGGCCTCCTTCATTCCCATGAAGAGCATAGGAATATCCTGTTTGATAGCTCCCTCCCGCAACAAATCAGCGAAAGCATACGCCGCCTGTTCCAAAGCAGAAACATCGGAGATGCAGCGAATGGCCTCATTTTCCTCATCAAACCGTTCATCGGAGATCAGCTTCGGGTAACCTACAATGATACGGCTTGGATACAAGTTATCATAAAGAGCCTTACTCTCACGCAGGAACTCCGGGGAAAATAACAGATTCAAACACCCAACTCCTTTTCTGGCATATCTCAAATAAAGACTGCGACAATAACCCACAGGTATCGTAGACTTGATCACCATCACCGCTTCTGGGTTAACTTCCAACACTAAGTCTATCACATCCTCAATATGGTGTGTATCAAAGAAGTTTTTCTGAGGGTCGTAGTTGGTCGGTGCGGCTATGACCACGAATTTAGCATCCTTGTATGCTTCACGGGCATCAAGGGTGGCACGGAGATTGAGATTCTTTTCCGTCAAATATTTCTCGATATACTCATCCAGAATTGGTGATTTCTTCTGATTGATCAAATTTACTTTTTCTGGAATCACATCCACGGCTACGACCTCGTTGTATTGAGCCAAAAGTGTAGCTATAGACAAGCCCACATACCCGGTTCCTGCTACTGCAATTTTCATATATAACGTTTTATTTACCTACTTTCGTTTTTTAACTTTTCTTTTATCTTTATTTTCTCTTGTTGCCAGCCTCGAAACCGTAGCCATACCCGTAACCATACCCATAGCCCTTTCCATAACCGTACTTCTTACCGTAGCCGTAGCCATAGCTGTTCTTGCGCTTGCTCATATCGAGGCCGTTGATTACCGTGGCCAGCTTGGAGAACTTATGTTCTCTCTGCAAAACATTGATGTAGTTAAAACCTGCTTTCGGAGTCACGTCGGCACGACAGACATAGACACACATATCAGCGACACGACCAATAATCGCCGTATCTGTTACCATTCCGATCGGAGCCGTATCCAAAATGATATAATCATAATGCTCCTTCAATTGTACAATTACCTGATCCAACACATCACGAGCCACCAACTCCGTAGGGTTGGGGGGAATCTGACCGCCCGGAAGAATATCTAGGTTATCACTGATATCCGATTTTTGAATCATACGAAACAGATCGACATGATTTGGGTCACTCAAATAATTTGTAATACCTTCTGCCTTGCGAGAAAGGTTAAAGACACGATTCAATCCCGGTTTACGAATATCCATACCTATGATAATCACCTTCTTTCCCAAAAAGGCCAGACTGACTGCCGTATTACCTGCGACAAAAGATTTACCCTCGCTAGGTTGTGTAGAAGAAAACAGGATCACCCGCTCGTCTTTACCTAACATGAATAGTAAATTGGTTCGCAAGCCTCGAAAAGTTTCCTCCATAATATCGTTTTTGTTCTCTCGCACTACGATAGCTCCTTCGCTATTCTTTTTAACAAGAGGCAATTCGGCCAAAATAGGAACATTCGTAAGCGCTTCCACGTCATCTCGGTTCTCGATCTTGTATTTCAGCAAATCGTGCAGATAAACACTACCGACCGGAATCATAAATCCTACTATTAAAGCGGCCAACATAAAAATCATCTTCCTCGGCGCTACAGGATGTTCACCCGCTTGCGGATCTTCAATGATACGTCCATTGTTTGCCGTGGCTGCCAATGTGATCGCATTTTCCTCTCGCTTTTGTAATAACATTATATATAATGTAGCCTTGATTTCTTGTTGACGAGAGATCGTCATAAATTCTTTCTCTTGCTTCGGGGCATTGCTGATCCGGCTCTCAAACTTATTTGCCTGACGATCAATATCCGCCTTCGCAATCTGCAATCCTTTTAAAACACTGTTTACTGTTGTCTTTACGTTACGGCGCATCGCCTCAATACCTGCGTTCATATTGATCACAGCCGGATTATTCTCTGAGGAAGTACGCAACAAACGTTTCCGCTCAATGATCATCGTGTTATATTGATCGATCACGGAAGTCAAGTTATGGTCTTGTAAGCCTACATTTGCTGGAATCACCTCGTCTACATTCACTGGATCATTTATATAAGTACGGAGATATTGAACCATACTGATTTGCGTAGCATTCTCTGTCCGCTGCTGTTCGTAGCGGGAACTCTCCTGCAACGCCATTTGAGCGTCACTTGTCAAATTGGTCAAGCCGGAACGTTGTTTAAAAGCAGCCAGCTCACTTTCTGTCGTTCCTAATTCACTATTAATGATATTAATTCGCTCCTCTATAAACTCAGCCGTCTTTTGAGCCACCTCGTTCTTCTCATCGTTGGCATCTTGATTATAGAAAGTGACCATACGGTTCACAAAATCAATTCCTCGTTGTTCAATCGTATTTTTCAGTGCTATCTTCGCAATTGTCGTAGTCTTCGAAGAAGGAGTCACACTCAAGTCTTCTCCGTATGCCTCAGCCGTAGCAGTGGGTGTATAAATTTGAGCTACTAAATCGATTTTTCCATCTTCCAATTCTTGTATTGAATCTGAACGTGTAAAACTAAATACACCGATCGGCGTAGCCAATATAGCCGGCAGGCTATCAAAAGATTGTTCCAATAAAAGCTCATCTCCCTTCTTGTCTATTTTATATTCAGCTTCAACAGCAAGTTTACCCTCTTGAGTATACCGTATATTCAAGGTGACAGGACTGACCAAACGATCGGCCTCCTCAGGCGTAATAAAAACATTCACTGGAGAGTTTTTATATAAAGGAAGATTGAATCCCCAGGTATTCTTCTGCTCCATATTTATATAAAGCCTCATGTCATTCACCACTTTCTTGATCAAAGTACGCGACTTCAAAATCTCCACCTCATTGTCAAAATTATTGCTCATCGAGAACATTCCCAAATCCTGAATCGCCGCTAAGCCATTTGTGGCAGCATTCCCCCCCTTCTTTTCATCTTCCTTAATCAATACGGAAGAAGTGATATTATAAACCGGGGTTTGATAACGCAAGAACACGTACATACCGATACAGCACACTAGCACACTAGCCACAAACCAAGGCCAATAAACCATATACTTGAAAAACAGAGCATATAGATTGATCTCCTGCTCCTGCTCTTCCTCCACATTCATATTATTATTATTCAAACGATCATCCACCATAAATCATTAAATTATAAATCACAAATCATTTCAATATATTAACTAACAGACCAGCGATAGATACCAGAATCGAGAGTGAGCTTACCCAAAGGGTCGTGCTGTTACCGATATCGGAGTTCTTAGCCTTCGTCTTGTTCGGGGTCACGTAAATAATATCGTTTTGCTTCAGGTAATAATAC
>Ga0129309_1000585_pt1 | contig 26182 bp, 23 predicted proteins | sample L1105metagenome_FD_94439 | JGI IMG/M metagenome (GOLD analysis project Ga0129309, IMG submission 94439) | Ring-tailed lemur group fecal microbial communities from Wisconsin, USA - L1105 metagenome | ecosystem: Host-associated > Mammals > Digestive system > Large intestine > Fecal | place: USA...
AGAACTACTCATAACAGTTCTGCTTCCAAGTGCTTTAGACAGTACTTGAGCTGTTTCTGAATTTGGTGCAAATCCTCCAAATATAGTAAGCTGGCAGTTATCTGTTATAATTTCACTGCCTTCCTTCCCATAGTTTTTATCTAGCTGTGCAAAGGATTGAATAATAGGAACCAATGATATCTTTCTGGAACGACCTGCACTAAGCATCATTTCAAAGGATTCTATCTTTGGAATTGTACCTATTTCATCTGCATAAATCATCACACGATTAGGAAGCTTACCTCCATTTTCATCAGCTACTGTTAACATTTCACGATAGAACTGTTGTAAAAATAAGCTAACCATAAAATACTTCGTATTATCTTCTTCTGGGAGTATTAGAAAGATAGCAGATTTTTTATTACAGAAAGTTTCTGCGTCAATTACTGTATCAAAACACAAAATTTGTTCCATTTCAGAATCTAAAAAAGCATTAAGCCTTGACAGCACTGTTGATAAAACTGATGCCATTGCCTGTTCTGCAGAATTAAGAGCCGCTCCTGCAAACCATCTTGCTTTATGTTCTGGGGGCAACTTATCCATTAGTAACTGAAACTTACTCTTTCCCTTAATTTTACTCGGTTCCATTAAATCTTGTACCATTTTAAACACACTGATGATATGCCTGATATCAACTACTTCTCCATCTTCTTTTGTAGGCGGAAGGTACTCTGCAATAAGTAATATAACGGCAGTTAGAAGCCCTTCAGCTGCATCATAGAAGAAAGCATTTTGTCCATAAGCAGAACTATCACCTGTGGAATTTATAATGGTTTTTGAAATAATTTTTGCATATTTTTCAGCCTTTGCTTTTGCAGAAATATCATTGTTATCTTCTCTGTATCTATCCATATATTTATTAACTAAATGCAATAAATTATTGCCGTCACTACGTGTAGGATTTCTTAAATCTATAACTGCAATGTTGTATCCGTAGTTTTCTTTAGCAATCGTTCCATAATTCCTAGCAAGATCTCCTTTTGTATCAGTAGTAATAAAGCTCATACCAGTTGCACAAGCATATTCCAGGTTTGGATAAAGAAAAAATGCAGTCTTTCCTACACCTGCTGCACCAATCATAAGACAATGAACATCATCAGTATCTACAAGTGCTGTTACATTATTTTTAGCTCCTTTACACCCAACTATAATTCCCTGCTCTGTTGGTAGATTTTCTCCTTTTCTCCATTGTGAAACATGGAAAGGGATATGCTTATAAGTTTTTATGATTTCTTTCTTTGTAGCAAATCTAGCTGTACCATGCTGACCATCACCAACTGTTTTTGACTTGATTCCATTTAAGGTATAGTAATGTGAGATCAATGAAATACCGCCTATTACAATAAACATCAAAGCTGCCATACCTATGAGCCAATATACTTGTGAGTCCATAAATCAACCCCCTTTTTCTTTCCTACATTTTTAAATCACACTATAGGATTTATCCTTGCCTCTGTTGCATAGTCATCTCCTCGATTTGTTTTTGATCCTTCTTTTGTTCTTGTAGTTCAATCAAAATAATTGCCTTTAAACTATGTTGGGCAATTGATTCATAAGCTTTTGCAATATTTGCTTTCTCTGTTCCAGAAATTATTCCTTTATATTTACTGATTTTCAAAATCTCCTGTCCAATCATATCTAAGCGACTATTAAGCCTAATGCGATTCTCATATGCTTTAAATCCGTAGCACAATCTATTTTGAGCAGCATCTCTACTTTGACTAATCCCCATTTGCCTATATTCCCTCTCAGCTAGAAACATAGAAAAAGCAGATAGTTGTTTTAAAATTTCAACTATCTGCTCACTGTTACTTGTTTTGCATTTATAGAATAAATTATTTAATTTTGATAGAGAATTATCTTTATTTTTAAATTCAGATGTCAGTTCATAAATCTCTGAACAGATTTTATCTCGTAAAGTATACTGAGGGTGTTTCTCTGCTGGTATTGCAGGTAGATTAAAACTTGCCTTAAGGTCTTCATTCCAATCTTTATATTGAGGCTTAAATTTATTACATCTTATCTTCTTAGCAGTTAATACATCAAAGAATTTTTCACTAGCCTCAATTCCTGCCTTGTCATGATCCAAACATAGTACTGCATGATTAAGTTTTGGGTTTATCTCAAGCATCTTTAGCATAGCTTGCTCAGATACTCCGCACAAAGATACATAACTATCCTGTTGCCAATCCTTTTGATACATTGTAATAAAGGATAACATATCAATTGGGGCTTCAAATATATAAAGCTTATTACTTTTTCCAATAAAATTAAAGCTATATCGGGGATCACTGCTTTCTATATTTCCTTTAAACTTTTTACCTTTCGTATATATCCCCTGTTTATGTCCATGACGAGGAATTCCGTTTTCATCAAAACCTACAAATACTGCATTATGATATTCCTTTGTTTTATCTTTAGATAGTTCACAGCTTTCATATAGCATTTTATTTTTTGCGAAGAAACTTATTACATCTCTATCAACGCACCTTTGTTTAATTAAGTAGGCAAAAACTCTTCTCATATCAGAATGTTTTTGGGGTAAAACAAAGGGCTTTCTTTCCTCCTGTTCTTTTACGTCTGCTGCTCTATATATTATTTCTCCCTGTTCAGCCAGCAATTTTGTTAATGTGTCATTAAATCATTAACCTAAAGCTACATAAATTAAATTCAAAACTGCATAAATAACAAGTAATAATAAACTAATTGGAATTAATAAGTGTATCTTTCTTTTTGTTTCCTTGTAGTTAATCCATTCATCTATTGCTTGATTTGCAAGTATTATAAAGAGTAAAGGGGTAAGAACTTTTGTAAGGATATGACTCTTCATAAAAAAAAGTATTAAATATATAACTGAAACTATACCTACAATAATACGTCTTATCTTTGCCATATAACCATCTCCTGATAGTATTTAAAAAGTCTTCTTATAAGTTCTTTATCTATTAGATTTGTTTTTAATATTACGAGTCATAAATCTACTTATATTCAATTCGTAATAATTAAATATAAGTATAGCAGATAATTCACAATATTAAAATATAAATAATTTACTTTATAAAGGTCTTCCTAGTTATATAATTCAATATTCTGCTCATGATCATCTCTCTTATGTCCTTGTGCTATCTTCTTTTCCCTTAATTTTCTTAATAGCTTACTATCAACCTTAATTCCAATTCCATCTCTATACATCTTCGCCACTTCAAATTCAGCATAGGGGAAACTTTGTTTTGCAGATTTTAAATAAAGCTCAAAGGCTCTTTTATAATCTACTTCTGTTCCAAGGTCTTGGGAATACATTTTACCTATGCGATACTCTGTATATTTCCAAGACTTTTTATCTTCTGCTTTATGAAAGGCATTAAGGGCTTATAAATGCTAAAATAAAAATATACCATATTATTATTTCCATCCATTTCATTTTTTGCATTAAAAAAGCCCTACACAATGTGTAAGGCTATGTTTAATGTAGTTTTAAAAATACCCAGCATCTTATTATAGCTTAAATACTCTTACTTGTGCATCTAAATCTTCTGCTATTTTTGCAAGCTCTTCACTTGAATTAGCTATTTCCTCCATAGAAGCAGTTTGTTTTTCTACAGAGGCTGATGCTTCCTGAGTTTCTGCCGCATTTTCTTCAGAGATTGCCGATAAGTTTTCTATTATAGATATAATGCTGTCTTTTTTCTGTTCCATTTCATCACTAGAACGACTAACCTTATCAGTTATATCCCTCATTATCTCTATTGCTTCTGCTATTCCCCTGAACCCATCGTTCGTTATATTCACACTTTCTGTTTGAGAAAAAACAATTTGTCCCACTTCTTGCATAATACTAACTGAATTCCTTGTTTGAACTGTTAGCTCATTTATAATATTTGTAATTTCCCCTGTAAACTTATTTGATTCTTCTGCAAGTTTTCTTATTTCATCTGCAACTACAGCAAAACCTCTCCCTGCATCTCCAGCCCTTGCTGCTTCTATAGCTGCATTTAAAGATAATAAATTTATTTGTTCAGATATACTCTCAATCATCTCACTATGACTAGCAATTTTTTCTGCACTTTCATGAGTTTTTTGAATAACCTCTTGAATTTGACCAGCTGAATTGCTGCTAATATCCGTCTTTTCTACAAGATCTTTTAAGACTTCCAGTCCTTCATCCTTTAAACTATTTACTTTTTCCACAGAGGTATTTAACTCCTTCATCATATTTCTATTATCCTTTATTAAGTTTCCAAGTTCTAAAATAGAAAAGTTCCCTTGTTCTATATCTTTTGCTTGTTCACTTGCACCATTAGCAATATCCTCAATGACTACTGCTACTTCATTGGCAGCGGCAGCTGTTTCTTCACTTGTTGCAGTGAGTTGTTGGGAAGCAGCTGCCACTTGCCCTGACATATTTAATATATTTTGTATAACATTTTTCATAGCATTTTGCGTCTTATTTATAGCTTCAGATATTTCACCTATCTCATTATTCCGATCCATTAAATCTTTTGGTATAGGATTAGATAAATCTCTTGAGGCTATAAAGCCTAATGTTTCTTTAAATTTATCTACAGTTTTTACTAAAACATTTGACATTCTGTATAAAACAATTCCTAAGAGAATGAAGATTATTATACTTAAAATACTAAGTGTAATAACATTTTTATAGATAATCGACTGCATATCTCCCACAGAATAATCTAGATGTAATGCTCCCATATGATTCCCCTCAATGATTAAAGGAATGCTTATTGCATAAACTTTTTCTTTCTTCTCAGGATGAAAATATTCACTAAAATGTATAGTACCTTCCTCTGCAGCTATCCTACTTCCTTCATCCTGTAATACTTCTCCTACAAGGGTTTTATCACTACTAGCAATTACCTCCATATCCCTATTAAGCAGCATTGCATCAATTATTTCTTCATGAGCCATTATATCTTCTATTACACCTTGATAACCTAATTCATCCTCAATGTTTTTAATTTCATTAGCAGTTATCCCTATCTGAACAAAATTTCCATTTGATCCCTTCATGTAGCCATTTTTTTCAAAATTATCTGAAAACACATCTTTTCTAATCTCTTCAAATGCTTCCTTTTCATTATTCTTCATGAAATCATATACAGGATGCCCTTCTGTTGCTACCCATCCTATATTGTCATCTCTAGTAGAATAAATAATTCTACCTTCTTTGTCGAACAAATTTATTTCATTAGCCTGTATTACATTAGATATTTTTCGTAATAAATCATTATTTATTTTATCTTCATTCTCTAGAACAGTTTTTCCCACACTACGGATTCTAATTTCTAGCATTGAATCTAGACTTTTTAATGTTTTTTGATTCTCTATAAGCCTTTCTATAACAGTTTCAGATATAAATTCTATATTGTGCTTAATTTCTTCCTGCAAGCCTTCCCTCATCATATAAGAAGAAGTAATCGTCACTCCTACTATGGCTATAAGCACAATTAATAATGGCATTAAAATTAACTTCTTCTTAATTGAACCTTTTTTTGTATTTTCCCTTGAAATTTTTGTTAAATTTTTTCTTAAACCTTTGCTCTCCAAGTTTTCCACCCTTTCATTTTGTATTTTGTTATCTATAATTTATAAAATGCATACTTCTACTATCTCTTAAGTATTTTTAAATTTATTTTAAATTTCTATAGATTATAATTTAAAATATAAAAAATATTGTAGAAAATAGTAATAAGCATGCGCTTTTATTCATTTAAGAATAAGAAAACTACAAAATTATTCAGAGAAGGTTCCCTGAAGAGCCGCAGCATATATGTCTAACTTCTCTAGAACGATATTATTATAACACATATAGAGTCATAATAACACTATTAGAGTTAATATTTATTATAAAATGATATAATTTGTCGGAATTTTATTTAGTTGTTTGTTTCCATCTCAACCATTACTTTTATCACACGTAGGATTCTTTCTTGCTCCTTACTTGGCAAGTGATTTATTTCCTCCCAAAGATTAGAGGCTTTTATTTCATTTCCTTTAACTAAAACATCCTTAAGTAGTATATCAGTAGATACTTCCAAGGCATTGGCAATCCGTATAAATGTTTCTAATCTAGGGATCTTAACACCCCTTTCAATAGCGCTCATATAATTAGGACTTAAGCTCACACACTCTGCTAACTCTTCTTGTTTCATCCCCAATTCTTCTCTACGCTTTTGAACCCTTTTCCCTATATTTGACAAATCCATTTTTTCACCTTCCTATAGAGTTACTCTAATACCTTTAGTATAGGTTTTTGACTGATTCTAATACAGTATCCATAAGCGTTACATCAACTCTATAGGATGTGTAATTGTATAAAGATTACACGAGTTTAGTAATATGACTTTTCATTCTTATGAATTTCCTTTGATTTTATTACATTTATCTTTTAAGGTTCATCCTACTTAATCCCTTAAACACAATTTTTCCACATGATTGCCTTTTTACACATTAAAAACTATTTTTTTCAAATTAAAAAGCCATACACGCTCTGTGTAAGGCTATAGCTAATGTATAGTATGTAAATTATGCGTCTTATTACTTTTCTTTTTTTAGAAATATAACATCGATAAAAGAGATACCAAAAGCTAAACCAATAGCATTAGAAAATGCTCTAAATAAATCTATATTTGAAGGTCTAAAAACATTGTCAAAAACATAGTTAACAGCTCCAAACAGGGCAAACAAGGCAATAAACTTAAATAGCCGTTTCCTTATTTCAACCCATTTTAGCCTTCTTGAATTTAGAATAGTAACGAAAGGAACATATAATATCATAAAGAAGGTAAAGAATAAATATCCCATCACGAATTTAAAAGCAAGGTTACTATCTATATCTTTATAAGCAATAAAGAGTGAAATTAGAGTTCCAGTTATAAATAAGGTATAAAGAGTTCTTGTTAAAACTAACACTGCATTCTTTTTCATTTTGTATCCCCTTTATTATAAAAATCATTACTGTATAAATTTATAGTTACAGTATTTATAAATTTAATACGCATTTTCCTACTATCCTGCAACTGTATAGTGACAAAACAATAAATGGTAGACTGTTATAATATTGCCTCTAAATCTATAATATATCTTTTTAATTTCTTATTAATCAAAAGTTCGTGTCCATTCCGTTCATTTTATGTTATTCAACTCATTATAATTATTCATATATGCCATACATCATGTTAATAATAAGTAAAATCTACATGCTTTTGCTTAGATTTTCAATATATATTTCAGCCTCATTTAAATCATTATTTATTATACCCATATATAATTCTAAAGCTTTATCTCTTTGATTTTTCAAAATAAGTATTCTAAAGTCTTCATCTAAGCAATTTTCACCCTTTGTACCATCATCATTAATATAAAACCCATCAATAATTTCCCTTATTCCCCCTCCAAAATACCAATTATTTGATTCAACAAAATCAATAAATTTATCCCAAAACTCATCTTCAGATAATTCCATTGGCACCTCTATACATCCATTAATCTCAAATTCCCTTCTCATAGCCTATCCTCCTATTCCACTCATTCCAGAATTCTACATATCCATTTCTATCAGACTCATCTTCTAGATATGGATATTTCTCACTTAAGTCTATGTGAATCATATATTTATGTCTTAATCTAAATAAAATTGTATCTTCCGCTTCATATTGTTTAAGTATATTTTCGAGAATTTCCCTCTAATAAATTCCAGTGTATTTTTTCAAATATTTCATATTAAGCTAGATTTATTAGGCGTTTTACCTAGCCAACAATCCGTATAATCTTTGTCCCCTTCTACATAGAAATTCATTTCTATACATGAATTATTTTTTACGACATCTTCATATAATATTTTTATAAAGTCATCAAAACTAAGTTCTACTAGCTAAAACTCTAAAGTAAAGTTGATTCATATATTATTAGCATATCTCTATATACTCTACACTTCCCAATAAATTCTGAGTTTCTTCCTTTTTTTAGATCTTTTATACAATAAATATCAAAGTAATCTTCCTTCTCGTCTTCATACCACCCAGAAGCAATGATAAACCTATCTTCAATAGATTCAAAATAAGTGTATGATCCCCTGTATCTTGCAGGAAATTTATCAAAATCAACTTTTATATTATAATTGCAATTATATAACCCTTCTAATTCTGCAATTATCTTATCTTCATCCTCTATACTATATTCTGCATAAATTCTTAGGGTTTCAGAAAATCTATCATACATTATCCTTCCTTTAATTTTGGAATGGTCTATTTCCTTTACTATTTCAGATTCTAAATTTAATTTATTAATTCTTATTATCTTTTCTTTTTGTGTAGAAAAATCCTTATCCCTGTAGTAAATATAATTATTATCACTATAAAGATATCTCACCCATCCATCCAACTTTTTCTTCTTAATTATTTTAAAAGGTATATTTTCTTCTCCTACTTTTATACTTTCTGTAAATTCACTTAATCTTATATAAAATAAAGTTTCAGGATAAAAATTGGTATTATCTAAGCCTTTTTTTAAAACACATTGATAGATATCTTCATATTCCCAATCATCCATATAGGTTTCATTAAAAACTATATAATCCTCATCTTTATATGAAAATATTGGAAATTTGTTAATTCTTCCATGTTCTACACCCATGCCTTCTATTAATCTGAAATCTTTTATAAAGTATATTTTATTCTTATATAAATCATACAAATAAATTGCATAGTCACATTCTTTAAATCCTTTATCTATATATCTTTTATATTCACTACTTTCTAAATCAATATCTGTATAAAATATAATATATTGTTCATTAATAAAAATTGGTATAGAGGTAATATCTTCTTTCGTATTTATATAGTAAGTTTTCTTGTTTTCTCCATTTTTTCTATCTATTTTATCTACTTCTAGCTGCCTTGGATTATGAGTTTTAATTATAAAGATCTTATCACCTATAAGATGTGTGTACTGTGAATACTTTTCATTCTCTGAAACCTCATATCTATAAATCTCCACTGAAGTCTTCCTGTCTATATCATAAATCATTATGCAATAATAATATTTATTGGCTATATTTTTATATGTTTCAAATAAGATTTCCTTATCTTTACATTCAATAATTTCTGTATATATGCCTCCACCATAAGGCTTTAAATCTATTATCTTCAAGTTTCTTCCCCCAGTTTTAGTATAAAAACTTTGTTTATTATAATCCTAATAAATGATTTTACTTCTAAATACCAGTTATCTTAACCAATTTCTATCTTAAAATCGATGGAGATATAAAAATATAGGTGCTATATTTAGTAAAATGGAAATAATACTGTATTCTGCATAAAGTGTAAATCTACTTTTACTCATTAAATATATTGTTATTTCATCCTCATTCCATTATTACCTTGTTCTAACTTCGGCAATGGTATTTGCAGGAGTCTTAAGAAATCCTTTTGTGACTCTAGTTCCCTTTCAGCAATAAAATTAATAAATGACCTATCATCTTTATGTGCTTTTTCAAGTAGTGTAATATATTCACTTCTTAAGATTGGGGGAATTAATGCTGGCAAATATCCATCTTGTATTAATGTTGTATTCATAAGTAACCTTGCTACCCTTCCGTTTCCATCTTTGAAAGGATGAATAAATACAAACCTCTTATGAAGTAATGCTGCAAATTCTACTGGATGATATTTTTTTCTTTCTGCAATTATCCATTTGCATAAATCCTCTATTTCACTTTGGATGTTCTCTACCTTAGTTACTGGGTAGTTAGATCCTGAGATAAACACAGGAATTTCACGATATTTTCCAGCAAATTCTTCTTCAATATTTTGATAAAATAGCTTATGCAGGTATAAAACATCTCTTTCCGTAATTTCTTTATTTCCAAGCAAAGTAAACATATAGTCATATGCTTTTGCATGATCTACAGCTTCAAACATATCTCTTAAAGGTCTTCCTCCAACGGTTAAACAATCTTCTATTAAGACTTTAGTTTCACTTTCAGTTAAAGAATTACCCTCTAATGCATTGGATGTCCATGTTAATCCAACCCGATAAAAGTCTTTTATCTGCTTTAGCATTTCACCCTCAAATGGTCTTAATTCATTAATAGCACTTTGATACAAATCCAGTTTTTCTTTGTGTTCCATAGGTTCACTCCTTTATATAAATATTTTATATACACATATTTAGCCTTCACTGTTTTCTAGTTATACCTATTGTACCATATGGACTTTATCAAATAAACTTTCATTTATTAAGATTTACTCATCACCAAATACAATCCATCTTTCCCAATCATAATCTTCATATTTTTCTGTAGTTACATTTTGTTCATAGTAAACTCCAAGGAGTCTTTTAATATCCTGATTATCTGCCCTCCTAGCTGCAAAACCTTGATCCTTTAAGCCCTTTTCTATTCTCGATAAGAAGGACTTGTTATCATAGAAAGTCCACCAAAGATTCCTGAACTGCCAATGCTAGTAACATCTCCTGAATTATTTAATGTTGTAATAATATCTGAAGCTAATTCATTAATTCCACTTCATTTGTAAAAATAAAAAAGGCCGATTGATTAACTGTAAATTACAGTTATCAATCAACCTTAACTGTTTTTAGGTGTTAAAAAACACGGTCTTCTTTTCTACCGTGCTACACTAATATTCCAAGTGCTTTTAACAACTTAATTGAGTCTTTCATTCCTTCAATATAAATAAACTCTTGTAATTCCCTTTCTATGAAATTGGATATGTCTTTGTAATCTTTTATTTTCCTTTTTACTTCCATTGGAATATCTTTGTTTTCATATAATTCCTTACTTAATATTTTTACACTTTCTACTGCCTCCTTTACTTCTTTATTTGTCTCAATTAACTTAAAATATGCCAGTTCTAATCTTTCTACTAATGCATCCTCTAATATCTCCTTATACTCTTCCATCTCTTTCACCTCCTTCAAGGACACAATATACCACAAGTCTTAGGAGATATCGATTAAAAAATCTGTTATTTTTTACTCCATTTATAAACTTATAATTAGATGGTTCTTTGCTGAATTAATAATGAAATTTTTCTTCATTTCTTTTAATAAATCAATATTTCCAAGGTACTAATTCTTCCTTTTCAATATGAGCTTTAGCATATTTTACATAATCAAAATAATCCCCAAGTATGGTCCCTTCTTTGACAATTTTATCTCTATCTTCTGCAAATCTTCCATATTTTTCAAGATCAGCAGTCTTTGGCAGATAATCATAACAGTCTAGATTTTGTGAAATATCTAAAGCATAATCAAGTCTTGTGCAATTCTCTAATTCCATTGTTAATTTAAAGTGTTCTAGAAAGAAGTCCTTATCATCACAGGCTTCATCTGGAGTAACTCTAGCACTTTTATTATTCTTTATTACTTCCAATGCATAAGATTCTCCATCCAGTTCTTCTAATTCTTCAGCTGCTACTGCGATGGATTTAGTTTCTTCTGCAAAGGCTATTGCATAAAACTTTTCTATTTACCTTGTAGTATAGCTATCAAATCTTTTTATTAAATAATTTAGTTCATCTATATTAGCATTTTTATTAGCCATGATATTTGAAAATCTTTCATCCCTACTGCTTTCTATATAGCAGTTTGGTTCTGTTGTCATTTCAATTCCTAAATCATTGCATATCTCTTGTAGCTCTTCTTCCTCCATTGAAAGCCATATGGTCTTTATTTTATAATCATCACTTGATTTCTTTATTGTAATATTCAAATTTTTATTCACCTTTCTATTTAGTAATTAAAAATAACTCTGCACCATATCTATTGATTAAGGCAGAGTTAATAATTGCTTTAAAGGTCATATCATTGATTAATTCTTTATCTGCAAGTTCATTAATTTTTATGCACTCACTCCCAGTTGATAGAGTCTTTACAGCTTGGTATAGAGCATAAGCTTCAGTATCTATTTCTTTTAGGAGATTTGTTTAAGGTCAAACTTATTAATCTTTAGTATTGTTTCTAAATTTCTCCATAGGTTTTCATCTACAGTTAGGAGAAAAAGAATAGCAATGTATCTAGGAGATACATCATAGATATTAAGATCTTGTTTATGATTGGTCTTGATTGACCTAAAACTTAGCCATCACTATTCTCTGTATTTAATTTTGGCTTATATAAAAATAGATGTAGAGAATCTTTTCATATTCTCTACATCTACAGTTTTCTTTTTTTCTACAATTGTTAGTTGCATATAATATAAAATTATGAGTCCTATTCACTATTAAAGATAATCTCTTTTCTCCAGATTTAAAAATTATTATGCACCAAAAATACAGAACCTTATTAAATCAACTATTGCATGTGCCCCAATGGCTGAACTTAAATCATGTTTTCTTTGCATAATAGCAAATGGAAGTCCAAATATTAATGTGAGTATAATCACGCTCCCTAATTCAAAGTTGGTTCTATCAAAATGTATTAAAACATGGGGAATTATCATAATTAAATAACATAAAAAATTTTGAAATCTCGATAACACTTTATCATTGGTAAAATAAACACATATTGCAAAGAAAAAGAATCGAAATATAATTTCTTCTGTAACTCCCGCTCGAATTGCATCTAAAAACCATTTCAATTTAATTGACGGATTAATTGTCATAGCAGACTTACCTAAATAAATATTAATAGTTCCTAATATTCCTCCTACAAATATTGTTAAGAGAATAGTTTTTAAAATTTCTTTCTTATTATTTGATTTTATTAGTAGAATCTTATTATCACTTTCTTTAAAAACACTAACTCCTCCTAGATAAGCAATAATAGAAATTGCACCCATAAAGAAATTAGATGGCATCGAAATTAAACCTAAAAGAATTCCTACAACAACATCACGCCTAGATATATTCTTATTTTTTATCATAAATAAAACTGATAATATTAAAACTACTATAAACCATAATACATTTAACTTCATTGGATTCATCGATGTTATCATCCAAAGAACTAAAAATAGAGCAAAAATTATAATTAGTTTTAACGATATACTTTTGTTATTCTTCATTTTTTTAGTACCCCCTTATTTGACTACTTTACATAAAAAACATTAAATACTTATTAATTCCGTTTAAATCATCAGTTTATTTTACTCTTCTTGTAAATTTTCTTATGACCTATTTATCTACTAATGTTCACTTATAGTATATAATCCACTTACCATTTTATCAACCAAAATTAACCACTTATCCTTCAAACATCTCCAATTATCAAATGTCATCTGTCAAACGCCCTATTTTAACAGGTCAAAAAAAGGTGTGTTTCCACCGATTTTTGACCCTTTTTTGACCCTCAAACCACTATATGTTGTGGTCCGCTTGTCTTATTTATCATCTGAACCACAATACGTCATCAGAATTATACTCTCAGTCGTAGAATGTACCCAATCAGCCTTCGCTATCGCTCGCCTTCTTGGACATTCCTGACATGAGGCGTACATCTGCTTCTTCAGTCGCTTGACTCCCTCACAAGCAGTGTTACGACTTCAACGTGGGTTGTCCTCTTGATAGGTGCATTTTTGTAAACCTGCATTTTGCTCACTTTTAGAAATTTGTTTATGTCCATCAATTTTGCTAATTAAGCCTGTCTTAAATATAAAGGTCAACATATAAGGATCTATACTTTCATCTTCTTTATACCCACCTATGATAACTTCTTCTACTACTGTTTTAAATACTTCTCTGTCAAATTCTGCTATTGGTTCCTTACTTTCAAATAATTTTCTAAAGGATGCTATTCTTTCATTGATAGTCTTTTCTTCATCTTCTGTTTTATCTAATTCTCTTTTTTCTGCTTTTAAATCCTGAAGTCCTTTCTTTAATTCGGTATATTTTTCCTCATAGTTTTCTTTGTCTATTTTATCTTCTAAATGTAAATCTAGTAGTTTACTTATCTTATTCTCCACATTTCTTATATCTCCATCTATTTTATTTAATAGTTTTTTATTATCCTTGGACTGTAATTCCTTCTCTATATTTTCTAGGAATTCTTCTACTATAGTTTTGTTATCTCTACATAGGATATTAAAGGCTTTTACAAAGGCATTCTCTATTATCTTTTCTTCTACTGCCTTACATTCAGGACAGGATTTCTTTCCCTTCCTGATTGCAGTTGTGCAGAACCAGACATCCTTTTGTTTATCAGTTCCACTATGCCATCTTCTTCTGGTAATATTCCCACCACAGTAGGCACATTTCATCATGCTGGAAAAGGCATATTTTAAACTATGTTTTTTCATTCTTCCCTGGTTATGGTTTCTACTTCTCTTTTCTAATATTTCTTTTGCTTTATTAAATTGTTCCCTTGATATAATAGGTTCATGGTTATTTTTAATATAGTACTTTTCTTCTTCACCAAAATTATCTAATCTTCTTTTACTTATTGGATCTAGAGTAAATGTCTTTCCCATAAGGATATCCCCTACATATTTTTCATTTTTAATAATTCCTCTGACAGATGAATCTGACCAAGTTGTATTGCCCTTCTTTGTTTTTGCTCCCATTTCTGTAAGTTCCCTTGCTAGTACAAAGCATCCTATGCCACTGGTATATCTATTAAATATATATTTTACTATCTTTGCTTCTTCTTCATTTATAATTAACTTTTTCTTTTCCTTGTCATAATCATAACCTAAACAGGAAGCTTGTCCTACTAGTTCTCCTCTTTTCATTTTCATTTTAAGACCCATTTTAGTATTGGCAGAAAGAGATTCACTTTCCTGTTGTGCTAAGGAACTTAGAATAGTTAGAAGCATTTCCCCATTCATTGTTAAGGTATTTATATTTTCTTTTTCAAAGATTATTGCTATATTTTCATCTTTTAACATTCTAACATACTTCAAAGTATCCATAGTATTTCTAGCAAATCTAGATATAGATTTAGTAATTATAATATCTATTAAGCCATTATTGGCATCAGATATCATTCTTTGAAACTCATCTCTATTATCTGACTGAGTACCTGATATACCTGAATCAGCATAGATATCTACAAATTCCCACTCCTTATTCTTTTTAATTAATTCTGTATAATGATGTACTTGGGATTGATAGCTATTCATCTGTTCATCTGAATCTGTACTTACTCTACAGTAGGCTGCTACTCTAGCTTTGTTTATTGTCTTTCCAGTATTTCTATCAATTTTCTCTTTCTGTGCTTGAATTACTTGTACCTTACTCATTTTCTCACCAATCTTTCTATTGATCTATAATCCTTGTATTCCTATCATGGATTACAAGGATTATAGATAGAAGATTCTTCTTAGTCAAGCTATTTATCAGTGTTTCAGAGTTTTCATATCTGCATTCATTCTAGAAATTCACAAGAATAAAGACAGAAAATGAAATAGTAATGGTAAGCCAGTCCTAATATATTTTATTGTTATTCTCCTATTTTCTTATTTCTTACTACTCTTTTACTTCATATCTTTTCTTTATACTATTTCTTATAGTTGAATGTTCTTTTTCTGAAATTAATTCCTCTTTTAACAATCGATTTAACATTCCTATTTGTAGGCTATATTTTTCTATATTATCCTTTAGAAATTTATATCCTACTGGAGTAAATAGAATATTTGCTACTGTTTCTATATCCCCTTCTCCTTTTATATCTTTTAAAATTATCTTTATTTTCTTCCATAGTGACCTTAATTTCTTTTTCATTAAAAACCTCCAATCTTATCTATAAGTTTTATATAATTTCCCTTAAACTTTCTTTGACCACCTATAGGTGACACCAGCAAATGCCTGTTTATGGGGATTTCCATGATTTCTGACCACCTAAGCTGACACAAAACCCTAGTTCCGACCACCTATCTTTAATCTTTAAACCCACGGCACTGCCGGGGGATGTGGCTGGAAGGTGGAATCTTTTGACCACCTTCCTTTATCCTGCACCAAAATCAATAGGGGGGTTCACCTAGATATTGACCTTTTAAAATCAATATTCTTATTGTTAATGTCTCTAACATCAGTTACTATCAAGGTTTCAATACTCCCCTACATTGCCTCAAATTTTCCTTTACTTCTTTTCTTCGATCAATTACCCTATTACCCCTATTCAAATGCAACACAAGGGAAACTGTGGCTACACTTTCAGGGTCAACAGGGACATTAGTTTGGAGACTTAAGGGGTACTAATTTTATCGTCCCTAATGTCCCTATTTTTGAAGATTTCTATTAATCTTTTCCCATTGCTCTTACGGATAACAACAGAGATTGAACGTTCTTCAAGTTCTTTTGTATTTTGTAGTATTTTTTTACTAAGGGTCTTTGGAGATATTTTATCGTCCCTATTTTCAGATAATTTTTCTGCTAATTCTGTAGGTGTAGATTTATGATATTCTTTATCTTCCATAAAATCAGAAAGAAGGATAACAATATCATCTAGTAGTACATCTTTATTTACAAAACTATCTGTTACTACTTGCCAAATATTATCTTCATCTCTTTCTAATTTAAATTCTCTATAATCAATATCTCTACCTACACAAGATAAAGTTGCCACTTTAATTCCTCTTGTTTCCTCTACTAATATAAAACTACTATCCACAGCACCTTGTATTCCTGTAGTACCAGAAATTCGATTGAAGGGATCTTTATCATATTCCTTTCTTAAGTGATGAATTAGTAAAATAGCTATTCCATATTCATCTGCTAACTTTTTTAGAATAGTTAAGTCACTATAATCATTGGCATAATTATTATCTTTAGTTGTATTTCTTATCATCTGTAGAGTATCAATAATAATTAAAACTGTGTCTGGATGTTCTTTTATAAAATTTACTATCCTTTCTTCTAACTCTCCACCAAGCATTGCATTTTCAGTACAGAAGTTTACCTTATCTGTTGCTTCATCTGTAATATCAAATAGTCTATTTTGAATTCTTATTTGACTATCCTCAAAACAGAGATATAAAGTATCTCCTCGTTTTACTTTATTTCCCCAAACCTCCTCTCCTTTAGCTACTGCTACTGATAACCATAGAGCAAGCCAAGACTTTCCCACCTTCGGTGATCCTGCCAGAATATGAAGTCCTTCTGATAACAAATTTTCAATAATGAAATTGATTGGTTTTAGTGGCATAGTCATTAAAGTTTCACCATCAATGGTATTAAATCTCTTTGTCATTCTTTTCACCTCCTCACTTGTTTCCACATTTGAAGTCCATTTTTCAAGTCTAAGAGATAAATTATTTTAATAAATTTTATCCCCTCATATGTTTCCACATTTAGACCTTGATTTTGAAGTCTAAAGCTAAAAATATTTTAGAATAAAAAATCACCCTCTATATGTTTCCACATTTAGAGAGTGATTTACGAAGTCTGGTTTTAAAAGTATTCTGGATAAGTAACCTTACGGCTTTTATCAAGTCTATTAATAAAATTTATTAGTATGATTGTGTTGCTTCCCTAATTAGATTATCTTGCCATTCTGGCAAATGTAATTCTGAATCTTCATGATATTTATCAAACACTTTGTACAAATATCTGTAATTTACTTTTTTGAAGACTATATCTTTCAAAGCGCTAGTATCCAAAGAAACTATTTTCATACCATCTATTATCTCGTCTTCACCACCATAATATTGAGCATGTTTTCGACTTCTGAAATCAGCTATTACATTTCTGTGTAAATATGTACTGATAAATAGTGTGTAATCAAAAGGATTTTTAGATTTTAACAAGAATTCTCCTAGATGACGTGATACTGGCTCCATCTCCATTCTTCTCTGATTTACTCCATCTGATAAAGTTGCTTCAATCAATAGTGAATGTTCGGGATACTCTTGGCAAGCCTCATATTCATAGATAATATCTGCACTTCCTCCTATTGCATGGGCTTTGGGTAACAAATTTGCTTCAAGAGATAATTTCATATACTCTAGAATGTTTCCTTGTCTCTCACTAATTTTATACCATATAATCCCCAAAACATATTCAAATATAGTGGGTATATTAGCTTCAGATGTTACAATTTCTTCAATTCTAGCATCATTTCTCGATTCAAAACAATCTAACAATTCTATTAACACATCATTGCTAAACTTGCGATCAATTAGTTTATTGAATCTCCTGTATCTCTCGTCTTTTATAAATGTCATAGCTTGGTCTGCTGTCTTAATTCTTATTCCTAAATCATTACTAATTGTATTATAAATTAAATCTTCATCGAAAATAAGCTCAGAAGAAATTTCTTCAAGATAAACTGGTTCTCTTAAGTAATTATTTTCCTTAAATGCGTCTTGATATAGACTGTGAATACATCCTTTAAAGAAGTATTTTGGTATTAAATCAAACTTAACAGTATTATCTTCAAATATTAATGTTTCTGTGAGGTTCAAGTACCTCCTATTAAGATCAAAGTAATCTGATAATGTTGACATAGCTTTATATACATGCATATATTTGAAAAATATTTCTTTTATTTCTTCAAGTGAATTTAATTTTTGAAAAATACAGTTAGGATTAATTGATTTAATTCCATTTTTCCTTATGCTATTAGCTGTTGTCCTTGAGAAAATTAAACTTCTCCATAATACTCCAGGTCTTTGATTTATTTGTCTTGTAGCCAAGAACAAGTCATATACTTTGTCCTTTTTACCATGATAGAAAACATTTATTAATTCTTTCAACAATTTATAATATGGTTTATCATAGTTTCTACTTTTTCTATTCATCCCTACCAAACATATAAGCTCCTCTGAAATTTTATTGTCCATAAAGGTTTTAAAAGCTAGTTTGTAGTTTTCCATACTTATTAAATCTTCATAAATAATATCTTCTAAAGAAATTTCTTTATCCCTATAAGATTTTATGTAACTAATTATTTTATTAGTGCTTATATTGTCTATAGCTAATGGTAATATATAAGTAAACTCCTCGAAAGTTAAATAATCTAATTCTACTAATATTTTTGCTAAAATGATATACGGTCTTACTACATTTGTTCCTACTTTTATAGAAGTTTTTAATATTTGTTTAAAGTAAATATAACTGTCTTTCGCTATATTAAAATAATTAACTTGACCAAAGTCATTCCTCTTTGTTATATCTAATAACTCCCTACCTGCTTTAGTTATCTTCCTATTGTCATTTATTAAGCCTATTTCTACTAATCCAGATGTTTTCTCCCTTGCATCCTTAGCTTTCCTGCTAGCGTTACCCATAACAAAATTTCTATCTCTCATAAAATCATAATATAATGATTGAGAATGATTGTCCCATTCCCAAGTAGAATGTTTTTTCAGATACTCTTCATAAAAATCATTTAATAATATCAATTGCTCTTCTATTTTTAAATTTAATTTTGCAGTTCTAAAGCTTGTTGTTCCAATTACCCAGCAAAAGCTTTGATAAGGAATATTAACAATCTCCACCTTTATCATCTCCTTTAATAGTTTGTAATAAGAACCTCATCAGAGGTAGAATTTCTATTCATTCTTTGATAATTGCTATTTGAATAATCCTTTGACAGATGCTTTATATTGTAATTGTTTCTTTGAATCCATGATATCAAAATTTTATTTTCAGCGTTTTTTGATGTTAAAACATTAGATAAAGCAAATTTAAAATTTTTATCATCTGCTTCTTTTAAGAAGTTCAATAAATCCTTTTCATCTTCTTCATCCCATAATCCTGATTCATTATATGTTGCTTTTGTTATTAAATAGGGTGGATCACAATAAATAAAGGTATCTGAAGGTAATTTACTTAAGTCTACCTTTCTAAAATCCTTTGATTGAAAATGAATATCTCTCTTTTTCAAAGCCTCACTAAATAATTTAAGTTTGTTTCTCATTTTTGAATTAAAATCACGTTTTCCAACTGGTAAATTAAACTCTCCCTTTAAATTAAATCGAATTTGATTATTAAAAGAAAAAACAATTAACACATACAACATTATCCAATCATTAATTCCGTTCCTTACCTTTGCATTATAATCTTCTCTTAATTTCAAATATCTTTCTTTATTGTATTCTGCCAACCCTTGGCTGCTATTGCATTTATAATGTTCATAACCATAAGTATCTGTTCTAGAAAGATTATAGTTTTTGATAATATTGTCAATTTCCTTAAGTATTGCAGCAGTCTTTGTTTTTTTAAGATAGTTTAATAGTCCTATAATTTGATCGTTTATATCATTAAAAATTATCTTAGTAGATTCTGAGTTAATTCCTACATTACACCCCCCCGCAAATAGATCCAAAAAGCAACTAGTCTCGGATAACAATGGCTTAATCTGTGGTAATAATTTGTACTTACCTCCCGTATAATTTAAAGGACATGCTAAGTTTGGTCTTGCTTTAATTCCCTCATATGTTTCACATAAAAATAATCTTTCACTATTATCGTTAATATTTGACTTGCCTGTTGAATAGCTTTTGTATTCTTGTTCAAATATGGTTACTTTCCCCTTGCTTTTAAGAATATTTAGTATATCCTCATCACTAATTTTTGCATTTGACCTATTATTTCCTTTATTACCCATATTGTTATAAGATAATAAAATATATCTAGCATTTGATTTTTTTATCAGTTCTTCAAAAGCTTGAGTAGCAGATATCATACAATAGTCACTTTTTATATGATCTCTACTCATTTTTTTTGCAACTCCAAAAACTGGCGGCTTCTTCCACGTGGCTACATTTTCTAATAAATGATAAGCATCTCCGTATTGTCTAGAATTATATGGGGGATCTAGGTATAATAGATCACATTCTATAGTTTCGATTAAATTATTTGCGTCCTCATTATAACACTGGTTATTTTCATTTAAATTTGTCTCTGGTAATAATAAAGGTATTATTAATTCCTTATCAAATTTTGCATTTTTTCTATAAGCATCGTAATGTCCTACAGTATTAGCGATCCTATCCATTCCATACAATAGAGATGTAATCAATATAGCATATTCTTTAAAATTAATCTTATTTTTAATATACTCTTTCTCTATTTCTTCTCTTATATAACCAATTTTACTACAATCATCTGCTGAAAAAAAAGTATCAGAGAAATTGATCCGCATATAATTATCTTCTGAAGTTTTTACTTTGTTAAACTCGTGTATATATTTTATAATCTTATGTTTAGAATATATCTCAGAAGAAAACCAAGCATAATTACTAATGTAGTTACTATATAATAAATCATTGGTAATTACCATTTTATGCTTAAATAAATCGGCGACAGATCCAGTTCCACTAAAAACATCAGCTACAATATTAATATTTTTACAATTTTTATCTACAGTATCTTTTATGAATTCTCTTAGTGAATACTTGTTTCCTAAGTATCTTCTGTTATTTATATTTGAAACCCTTAAGCCATATTTGTCTATTAGGTTACTTAAATCTTTTTGTTCTTTATTTTCTATAATGTTATTATTAATATTTAAAATTTTTTTCATTTCATTAAGGACTTCTACATTCCAAATATACCGACCTGTATTTGTTTTTTCTACTTTGATATTGTTCTTCTTAACAATTTGATATAGGTTAGACCTTGAAATTGATAATGCATTTATAATTTGCTCAACACTTAAATTGTTCAATTTTATTCCTCCTGCCACATTTCTGTCGATTTATGTACATTATATCATATTTTTTAAACAATTTCACCTGTATTTATCATAATAATCGATGCTAATTGCATCCTGTATGAAGTTTAATATATATCAGTTCATAATTATGATAGTTATACTATATAGCTTTAATTTATATTACATTTTATATTACTATTTTATTCTGGATCAGTATTATCAATTTAATTTATTAAATAAAAATACACCTATTATCTTTGTCATCAATAATAAGGTGTATTACAATATGCTACTTATCTCCTTAATCTGAGTTAATATTTACAATTTTTTCAGGTATCCATCTGTCTAATCTATACTTGATATAATAGCCCATATTATTTTGTTTAATATTTTCTGACTTTAAAACCTTAATCAGATTATGATATATTTTTTCTACTTTAATTATTGCCTCTTGTGTTGATTGCTCTAGTGCTGGCCTTACTTCTAAAATTATATCTGTAACCCGTTCATAATGTATATGAACCAAGGTGAATTGTTCAAAAATATCCCCTATTTCTTGCTTAGTTAATTTAATAATTTCTTTATAATTCTCCATATTAATAGGTTCAATATAAGATAAGAATTTAATTATTCTGTCTTTATGGCATAAGGCTTCTGAATCTAGTGCCTGGGAATATTTCAATAAATATAAACCAGAAAATTGTTCATTATTATTAAAATATTTTTTAAAAATCCTTTGTTTTCCTATTTGGTCTACAGTTTTTCCATAGGGTATTGTATTTGTAAATTCTTCAGACTCAAAATTAAGCTTATCCCATTCACCCCATGTTAATACTCCAGGTAACATTGTCCCAAAGTTCCCTTGTTCAAAGTACATATGAGAAATTATAACTCTATTATCATCTTCTTCGAGTTCAATAAAACGGTAATTATTTTTATTGCACCAACCCATTATTACATTTACTTCCTCCAAACTACACTTTGAAATGTCAAGTATGCAAAAAGATTTGTTACGTAGCTCATGCATTAGCTGAGATTGAGAGTTTCTAGTAACAAATGGGTAACCGACTGAAAAAACTTCTACCGCAAAGTCTCCACTTTTATGCACAAATAAATCTTGCTCATCTGATAAAGCCCTGACTTTTCTACTATATATATAATCTGTACCTAACCCATAATTATACTGGAAGTCAGAAACTATTTTATCTCCTATCATAGAAATACATGTCCAATCTGTTAAATTAGAAATTACTCTGTCGTCTGTTTCTGAGATTATCTCTATAGGACTAATAATAAAACCTGCCCATTCATAATTATTTACTTTTAATTCTACTTTGTTAATAAAGTCATAAATTCTACCCATAAACTTTTCAATGGGCTGTGGCTCATCTGAGAATTCAACCCCTGACACTGCCCCATTAAAATTACAATTATTGTAAGACGCTAAAAAAGAAGGTATCATTTCGGATATGTTATCCACTTTTTTAATTGCAAGTTTATCCGTTGAAAAGATATTATATACCTCTGCCGAAGTAAATAATCTATATTTCGGCATCCAAATAGGATAAATTGTACATTTATATTTCGATTTATCAATTTTGAATATATTGTTATAATAGGATTCAACTTTTTCTTTAATTCTGCTTACACCTTCATTATCAAATATATTATCAAATTTTAATACTATAGTTGGCTTATCTTTTTTCAAATCAATTGTATTAATTTGTTCTACCGGAAAACACCAGTAACCTTTGTTATTTGAACAATCCCAAATTGCCAAAACAACAGGATAATAGCTATCTGACCATAGATTTAAGAGTTTAGATTCTAAAGATATTGAAAATCCTTTAGAAGTTTGTCGTATATATCCTTCCTTTTTTATTTCTTCTGTTGTTTTAACCTGTGTCCTAAATGAAAATTTCGTTCGTATATTTGTTTTGTATTCTTCAGAATGAGAAAAAATATCACATAGTATATCTTCACCAAAGTCAGAAGTTCCCAATGAAGTACATGCAATCTTATTCCTTTGGTATATAATATTAATTTCTGATTCACCTATATTGCCAATAAAATAACTATCTAAAGCTTTTATTTGTTTTTGCACTTTATTCACCTACTCTTTTACTTTAGATAGTATCATTACTTCATTATCTTCTCAAGAATTTATATTCCTATGCATTCATACACATTACTACTTCCACTCCATCATAAACCTCCATCTTTTTTCTACCCTTCTCAACATCAGAAAAAACAATATGCTTCTCTTTATGAAAAAACTTCATAAGTACATACCGTTTTTGTTGATAATTAGCCATTCCACGGCCTAATTTCTCTATGAAGTTTTCTGTATTCTTACTACGCACTCGATGTGCCTTGAGAGGATAATAATGATGTCATTTGAGCCTAGCATTTCTTTGGTGGAGATTATATTTCTCAATTTCAGTAATATAAAAACGAAGCTAATCGATTAGCTTCGTTAACTGTTCCTTTAATACCCTTATATCTATATCAATAATTTCCCATATTAGATTTAAATTTACACCTTCATAATCATGAACTATACGATTTCTTAATCCACGCATTTTAAACCAAGGAATCTCGTGATGTTTTGAAAGATACTCTTTATCAAGCTTGTTAACTAACTCACCTATTTGGCTTAAATTAAACACACAAGCTTCAACCATCATACTATTATTTCTAAATTCAGCATAATCTACATCATTGATATATCTTAATATGGAGTCTATATATTTAATTATCTTTTGAACAATCGTTTGATTTTTCATATATAACCATACCTCCATTTTCTATTTCTTGCATTATTAAAGAATCTTGCTCAATATGAGATCTATCAATCAAATCTATATCCATTTCTAAAGTATTAACAAGTATTTCTAGCAATCCAACAAAGTCAAGTCCTCTTAACTTTCCATTTGTATCAATGTATAAGTCTATATCACTACTTGTTGTAGCATTGCCTTTTGCATAAGAACCAAATAATATTGCCTTATTTATAGGATACTTTTCAAATATAGGAACTGTTTTTTTCCTTATAGTTTCAACTGAAATGAAATTGGGAGTCATAGTTCTAAGCCTCCTTCTTATTTAAATATACATTACATATTAATTATATCATAATTTATTTATAAATTGAATATATAGACTCATTTGCATTTTCTTTATATTTTGCATTTAAAGATGTCCATTGTTCAGCTAAAAACACAATTTTTTACATTAACATTTATCATACCAGTTTCTTCATAAATCTCCCTTTTTACTGCTTCTTTAAAAGTTTCATATTTTTTGACACCATCACCTAGTAGAACACAAAAACCAGCAGTAAACTCCTTAGTAGATTTTGAATGTTCGTCAAAATATTTAATAAGCAAAATTTTACCCGTATTTCTATTAATAACTATTCCCCTAACTATAAATCTCAGTATTGTCCTCCCCTCCCAATAAAATCACTTTTTTTGATTCCTGATTAGTTACTGACTTTAGTCTTCATGTTTTTTGTTATGGTTTTTGTATCACATTGGTTTTATCAAGTAAATTTATATTTTCTTAATTTAAATATATCCAAATATAAGCAAACTTGCCGCATCATAATACCAATATTTTAATGAACATGTTCCCAAGTACAAAAAAGACATTGAATGTCATCTATCCATTCAACGTCTTATAACCTGTGAAACCATTAGTATAACTGAGTTTTATAGCTTTTCCAGCTTCACAACCGTCTCAACATGCCTTGAGGTGACAATAAAGATGTCTTGAAGAACCCCTGATTCCTTGGCGGAAGGTTATTTTTCTCGAAAAAGGATTACAAAGATCCGTTTTTTTTGAAAACCTGACACCACTCTTTTAGAATCAAAAGAGCATCCAATTTATTCGGCATACTATAGTGCTGCTACAACTTTGCCAATCAGTAAAAATTGTGCACAATAAAACTTTGATAAGGTAAGATAAATTGTGCAAATTTAAAAAAGGTAAAGAAAGACATGATTTGCAGATCTCTGATAGAATGAAGTCACGACACACCATTCAGAAAGGAGAGAGTAAACCATGTCATAGAGAATTGTACAGTTTAATGAGGATGTAATCAAGGGGCAAATCAAAGAATTGGTACGAGGAAGTGTAGAAGAGACCCTTAACGAACTGCTAGAGGCCGAGGCAGACAAGCTAACGCAGGCAGCCCGTTATGAACGCAACAAGGATTACCAGGGTTACCGTAGTGGGCATTATAGCCGCAACCTAACCACCACTTCCGGGGATGTCACACTCAAGGTGCCTCGTCTAAAAGAATCTCTTTCGAGACAGCCATCATTGAACGATACCAGCGCAGAGAAAGTAGCGTGAAGGAAGCGCTCATCGAGATGTATTTGGCAGGTGTTTCTGTGCGCCGTGTGGAGGACATTACCGAAGCTCTTTGGGGTAGCAAGGTATCTCCGAGGCCACTGAAAAAGTGCCCTTTTAATAACACCTTAATCCTAAAATAATTATTTTCTAATAAAATACCAATTTAAATCTAAAAAACTTCATAATAAAAGATAATTTAGAGGATAGTATA